>Ga0256405_10000214_pt1 | contig 194246 bp, 155 predicted proteins | sample RumenRJG_02DNA_FD_189096 | JGI IMG/M metagenome (GOLD analysis project Ga0256405, IMG submission 189096) | Bovine rumen microbial communities from Lethbridge, Alberta, Canada - RJG_02 | ecosystem: Host-associated > Mammals > Digestive system > Stomach > Rumen | place: Canada: Alberta... | reverse complement strand
GAGTGTAACCGCTGTTCAGAGGTGTGTCCTGCAGGAGCCATCAAGCCATTAGCTCATGAGCTGAAGGCCTCCACACAGATTGGTCATGCCGTATGGATTAAGAAGAACTGTATTCCATTGACCGACGGTGTGGAGTGTGGCAACTGTGCCCGTCACTGTCCTGTCGGCGCTATCGAGATGGTACCCTCTGACCCTAATGACGAGGAGTCTCCCTACGTACCTGCTGTCAACGAAAACCGTTGCATAGGCTGTGGTGCCTGCGAGTATCTGTGTCCTGCCCGTCCCTTCTCAGCAATCTATGTTGAAGGCCACGAGGTGCACAAAGAGGTGTGATGTAAGATGTATGATGTAAGATGTAAGAAGTATGAAGAAAGATATATCAAGACGAAATTTCCTCAAAATACTGGGTGGTGGCGCTGTTGCCACTGCTGCCGTGATGACGGGCTGTAAGTCGAAGAGCGACTCAAAGGCTGTGGAGGAGTATAAGAAACAGGTGGAGCCACCAACGGACAAGATGACCTATCGCACAAATCCCAAGACAGGCGACAAGGTCTCCATTCTGGGTTATGGTATGATGCGTCTGCCGTCGAAGACAGAAAACAAGGACGACTATGATCAGGACATGATCAATCGTCAGATAGACTATGCCCTAGAGCATGGCCTCAACTATATCGATACGTCACCCGTCTATTGTCAGGGAAAGTCGGAGCGCTGTACGGGTATCGCCCTAAGTCGCCACAAGCGCTCAGAGTATTTCATCGCCACCAAGCTGTCAAACTTCCACCCCTCTACACAAAGTCGTGAGGCGAGCATCGGCATGTATCAGAACTCCCTGAAAGAACTACAGGTTGACTATCTCGATTACTATCTGTTGCACGCCATTGGTGGTGGCATGGATGAGTTCAATCGCCGCTATGTCGATAATGGCATCATGGACTTCCTGATGGCTGAGCGCGAAGCTGGCCGTATCCGCAACCTCGGTTTCTCATTCCACGGCAAGCAGGAAGTGTTCGACGAGGTACTGGCCATGAACGACAAATACCACTGGGACTTTGTGCAGATAGAGCTGAACTATCTGGACTGGGACTACGCCAACGAGATTAATGGCAGTAACGTCGATGCCAGCTACCTGTATGCAGAGTTGCAGAAGAAAGGTATTCCTGCTGTTATCATGGAGCCTCTGCTGGGCGGTCGTCTGGCTAACCTGCCACAATACCTCGCCACGGAATTGAAGAGTCATGCGCCAGAACGCAGCGTCGCCTCGTGGGCATTCCGCTATGCAGGTACACCAGAGGGTGTGCTCACCGTACTCAGTGGTATGACCTATATGGAACATCTGAAGGACAACCTGTTGTCATACTGTCCGCTGGAACCCCTTACAGAAGAAGAGCAGCGCTTCCTGGACAAGGATGTAGCCGAGCGCATCGTCGGTCTGGAGAATATTCCCTGCAACGACTGCAAATACTGCATGCCCTGTCCTTACGGCATCGACATTCCCGCCATCTTCGTACACTATAATAAATGTAAAAACGACGGCACGCTGCCACGCCTGAAAATGGATGACGAGTACTTCAAGCTACGCCGTAACTACCTGATTGGTCTCGACCGTGCCGTACCACGTATGCGTCAGGCTGACCACTGCATCGGTTGTGGTCAGTGTGAGCCACATTGTCCGCAGAACATCCGTATTCCACGCGAGTTGCAGAAGATTAGCCAGTTCGTGGAGGACCTGAAGCAGAACAAGACAGTTAGTGAAGGTTAATGGTTAACGGTTAGTGGTTATTGGTTATTGACAATGCCACGGTATAGGCAGTAGTCCATGCCGCCTGGAAATTAAAACCACCCGTAACACCGTCAATATCGAGCACCTCGCCAGCGAAATACAGATGAGGAACGTGTTTACTCTCTAATGTAGCAGGGTTGACAGCTTTTAGCGAAATGCCGCCACAGGTAACAAACTCATCCTTGAAGGGAGCACGACCCGCTAACTGATAAGTATCATTCAAGAGGACGTTGACCAAACGGTTGACGTCCTTTTTGTTCAATTCCGCCCACCGTATCTGAGCACGTGAAGTCAGTGCCTTCTCTAACAGATACATCCACAGGCGTTGTTGCAGGCCAAAAGGACTATAGGTCGTCAACTGCTTCTTAGGTTGCGTTGCCACCTGTTCATACAACAATGACGCAATCTCCTGATCGGATAATGAAAGCCAACGCACAGCCAACGGAGCCTGATAGTCATGTTCCGCCAAGTAGCGTGCCGCATGACTCGACAGTTTCAGCACAGCGGGACCACTCATCCCCCAATGGGTTATCAGCAGTGGACCATTGGCACGCAGCTTTGTTCCAGGAATCATCGTTTCCACATCAGTTACCACACCCATCAATGCCTGCAACTGCTTGTCATGTATGGAAAAGGTAAACAACGAGGGGACAGGTGCCTCTATCTCATGGCCTAATTCTGCCAACCAGCGCAGTCCTTCTCCTTTTGGAGATCCTCCTGTAGTCACTACCACATAGTCAAAGTCACTGACATCCTCCAGTGACTGTACCTTGCAGCCTTTACGAATCGCAATATGATAACGACGGGCCAACGAAAGGAAACAGTCGATGATAGCATGTGAGTCCTGAGCCTGTGGGAAGACGCACTGGTCTTCCTGCGTCACCAAAGGCACACCATGTTCCTCGAACCAACGATAGGCATCCTGGTAGTCAAAGTTGTTGAATAGGCGTTTCAGCAGGCGGTGCCCACGAGGATAGACTTGCGACAAATCACTGACTGAAGCGAAGGAATTGGTACAGTTACAACGTCCGCCACCACTAACCTCCACCTTTGCCAGCACATGGTGGCTACGCTCGAAGATGACGACCTCCATGTCAGGCATCATCTCTTTCAGGTTGACAGCCAGGAAGAAACCGGCTGCTCCGCCACCAACGACTGCCGTCTTCATAGCTTGGCGATACACTCGCGCAGTGACTCCTCCCAATAGGGAACCTCAATGCCGTAGGTCTGCTTGATCTTCGTCTTGTCAAGCACCGAATAGTGCGGACGGGCTGCAGGAGTGGGATATTCAGAGGTATGCAACGGACGGACATGACACGATGTGATGCCAGCAATACGATGGATGGCCTTCGTGAAGTCGTACCATGAGATAACACCCTCGTTAGAGAAATGGTAGATGCCAGGGACAATGCCTTGATTAATAGCAACCATGATAACACGAGCCAAGTCGCGAGCATAAGTCGGTGTACCGATCTGGTCGAAGATGACTCCCAATTCCGGCTTCTCATTGCCCAGACGTATCATCGTCTTCACGAAGTTGTTGCCAAAGGTGCTGTAGAGCCATGCCGTACGGATAATCATCGAACGTTCGCAGAGCTTCTGCACATTCAACTCACCGACGAGTTTGGTTTTACCATAGACACTGTTAGGACAAGTATCTTCGTCCTCGGTATAGGGGGTGTGGTTCGTACCATCAAACACGTAGTCAGTAGAAATCTGTATCATCCAACCGCCACGCTTGCCGATGGCATGAGCCAGATAGGCGGGGGCTTCTGCATTCAGTTTGGTACACAGTTCCTCATTGTCTTCAGCCTTGTCGACAGCAGTATAGGCGGCACAGTTGACGATACCGTCAATATGATTGTCATTGACAAACTGTTCGATAGCCGTCTGGTCGGTGATATCCAACTCTGCGACATCCGTATTATAATAGGTGTGCTGTGGATTTTCCTGCTCCAGCAGCTGCATCTCATTTCCTAATTGGCCATTACAGCCGGTAATCAAAATATTCATTTATTCAAATTTCAGTCCTTCTTCCTTATCTTTCTTGTAATAATCAGAGAGCATACCGATAAAGGTAGTAATCTCCTTGACAGCAGCCTGTGTATTGGCAGTAATCTCCTTCTTCTGCAGACGGAGCAGCATAGTTCCATAGAGTGCATTGAAGCAGGTTTCTATCTCATTCTCTTCTTTGTTGGCACCATGGTTGCGCAACTCCACGATGAACGGCAGCACCTTGTAGTACTCCGCATTATAGAAGGGGAACTTCGGCGATGACAACAGTTGGCTATGCAACTCAGAGAGTGTCTGCATGGTAACCTTATTAATCTGCAGGTGTCCTTGTTCACGAGAGCCCTCTTGGTTCATCATGCGAATAAGGTTACCAAACCAGTCGGCCTCGTCTTCTTTCTGTTCATCAGTATAGTCGAAACGGTCGATATACTCGCGACGAATGCGGCTGATGGAACAGTCAAAGGCACGAATGGTATCCTCCACCTGCCACATATACAGCAGGTATTCGGCAATATTGGTCTTGCGTAATTCGTTAGCTATAAACATTGTATCTTGTCGTTATTATGTTATAACGTTATCACGTTAAAAATTAAAAGAATCTGAACAGATTCGTCACCGTGCCGAAGAGCGACACGAAAGAGAAGATGATGACCACAGCACCAATGATACGATTGATGATGCGTATGCCCTGAGCATCAAAGATAGTACGTATCTTGTCTACCAACCACGACAGACCATACCACCACAGCAGTGCTCCTCCCACAATGCTGGCAAAACCAATGAGCATCTCAAACGGATGGTCGGGGATGACGAAGGCAAACTGGGCAAACAATGCCATGAAGAGGAATATAATCAGCGGATTGGAGAACGTCACCAGAAATGCCGTCCACGTATTGTACCAAATAGTACCTCGCTGCAGTCCCGACTTACGCATGTTCTTCGTAGGGTCTATACGGTAGGTATAGATACCAAAGCCCAATAGCAGTGCCGAACCGATAATCTGCAGATAGAACTTATTCTGATCGTTGTTGACAAAGTCCATGACAAAGGCCATACCAAAACCAGTAATACCAGCATAGATGATATCACTAATAGCTGCACCAATACCTGTCACAAAGCCGTACCAGCGTCCCTTGTTCAACGTACGCTGTACACAAAGGATGCCTACCGGTCCCATCGGTGCAGAGGCTACCATGCCTATCAGCATGCCCTTGAACACCAGATCGACGATATTTATATGTAGTGGAAATGGCATATCTGAGTGCAAAGGTACAATTTATTATTGACATATATCATTGCATTAAGTTAAAGGGAGTTAAACAGGGTGAGTTTTATGAAGAAATGACTATCTTTGCATCGTAGAAAAGCAACAAACAGAATATAAATACTACTATGAACGAGCAACAAGGAATAAAACCCTACGTCATCGGATTAGACTTAGGAGGTACCAATGCCGTCTTCGGCATTGTTGACCAGCGTGGCGACATCAAGGCTACCACAGCCATCAAAACCCAGCAGTATGATACTGCCGAGGCCTTTATCGAAGCATCTGTCAATGCTCTGCAACCTATCATCGAACAGGTTGGTGGCATTGACAAGATCAGATCAATGGGTGTGGGGGCACCAAACGGCAACTACTATAATGGTACCATTGAGACTGCTCCCAACATCAAGTGGGCACACGACTGCGTAGTGCCGCTTGGCAAGATGTTCAGCGAGAAACTGAATGGTATCCCCGTAGCTGTCACCAATGATGCCAACGCTGCTGCCATCGGTGAGATGGTCTATGGCGTTGCCCGTGGCATGAAGAACTTCATCGTTCTTACCTTGGGTACAGGTGTGGGCTCAGGTATTGTCGTCAACGGACAACTGGTATATGGCTCTGATGGCTTTGCCGGTGAATTAGGCCATGTCACCATGGTTCGTGGCGAGGAAGGCCGTATGTGTGGCTGTGGTCGTAAGGGTTGTCTGGAGACCTATTGTTCAGCAACTGGTGTGGCTCGCACAGCTCGTGAGTTGCTCGACAAGACCAGTCGTCCATCATTGCTGCGCGACATCAAGCCTGAAGACATCACTTCTCTTGACGTGTCTATCGCTGCCTCCAAGGGTGACGAGCTGGCTAAGGAGATATACGAGTTCACCGGCAAGATGCTGGGTGAGGCTTGTGCAGACTTTGCCACCTTCTGTTCGCCAGAAGCATTCATCTTCTTTGGCGGTATGATTAAAGCGGGTGATTTGATCATGGATCCTATCCGCCGTGCCTACGACGAACACGTCATGAACGTCTATAAGGGCAAAGCTCAGTTCCTGGTCAGCGGACTCGACGGAGCATCTGCTGCTGTGCTGGGTGCTTCAGCTATCGGCTGGGAAGTTTAAATAAACGTATTTATAGCAAAAGAGGTTGGTGCAGGACGCTACCAACCTCGACTATAAATATGTGATAAGTGTCGTGGCAAATGCCTACGTAAGGCTTATCGGGGGCAAATATAGACAATAATCAGCTAAAATGCAAATTTTTCGGCTTTTTTTTTCGTTTTTTCTTCTTTTCGCCCTAATAAGTTGCGAAAAAGAACTGGCAAGCGACACTCCTGTTGCTAATTCTTCTGATGAATTAACGGACGACATCAAGAGAGATGCACTGACGGTTGCTGAAGCCATGGATGTTGAACCTGGCTACTGGATAACGGTGAAAGGCTACATCGTGGCAGCGGCAGAAAGTAGCATCAAAAATGCCGATTTCAAGAAACCTTTTGCAGGCAAGACAGCTATTCTATTATCTGACGAACCATCTGACGGTACCGACGAACAAGAATTTACTTACCTCATGCCCATCTCACTGTCCGATGCAGCCAAAGGCATCAGTGCCAGTTTTAATCTTCAGGAGAATGCTGACCGTTGGAACAACTTTGTCTATATCCACGGCATTCGCAAAAAATATATGAGCGCCCCAGGCCTCAAGGAAGTCAAAAATATCTGGATTGGCGACCCCAATGAGCAGGTTGATCCAGAAAAGCCAGACGACCCAGACAATCCCAATAACCCAGATGACCCGGATAATCCTGATAACCCTGATAATCCTGATAACCCTGATAATCCTGACATTGATATGATTAACGGGAACCCTGTATATACCATAGCGCAAGCGCTGAGCGACAACTCCCTTCGTGACCATATCATTTGGGTAAAAGGGTATATCATTGCCTCTGCCAAGAGAAGCATGGGAAGCATGGACTTCGAAGCGCCCTTTGACAGTGATACAGCTATTATTCTGGCAGAGAGCCCCGTGACTGCAGAAGACATCCAGCATATTAAAGATATGAATGATTACGCAGGTTTGTTCCCTGTTGTCTTTAGTACAAAATACCAATCTGCGAAAGATAAAGCAAATCTAAAAGACCACCCAGAGAATCATAATAAGCTGATATATATACGGGGCAATCTAATATCCACATCCGTTGGTCAATTGGGAATAAGCTTTGCTATTGACGCCCAATTTCCACCATTACAATAACATTTTGTTGGCAAAATCATACTTTTTCTTTCAATTTACAAAATTTTCAACGAAAAAATTTGCATATTTGAAATAATGTATGTACTTTTGCCACCGAATTAGAAACAACAAGACAATGAAACAGTCAATGAACAATACATATTGGTGGCGCATCTCGAGATTCAAATAGTCGCGAGGTACGTAGCCGTATGGTATTAGTTCAACAAAAAATATAAAGAGGCTCGTCGTTAACGCGACGGGCCTCTTTCCTATTTTGCAAACCAACAAAAAGACAACAAATATATGAGTTACTTAGTAGATGACAAAGGATTTTACGGTGAGTTTGGTGGAGCATACGTTCCAGAGATTCTCTACGCCACCGTACGTAAGTTGCAGGAAGAATACCTGCCCATCATCGAGTCGGAGGAGTTCCAGCAGGAGTACATGCAGCTGCTGCGCGACTATGTCGGCAGACCATCGCCACTGTACTTCGCCCGCAGAATGAGCGAGAAGTATGGCTGTCAGCTGTATCTGAAACGTGAGGACCTGAACCACACCGGTGCACACAAAATCAACAACACCATCGGTCAGATTCTGTTGGCAAAGAAGATGGGCAAGAAACGCATCATTGCCGAGACTGGTGCTGGTCAGCACGGTGTGGCAACTGCCACCGTCTGTGCACTGATGGATATGCCATGCGTAGTCTATCAGGGAGCCTTGGACGTTGAACGCCAGCATGTCAACGTAGAGCGCATGAAGATGTTGGGCGCTGAGGTTCGTCCCGTCAAGACTGGCAACTGGACACTGAAAGATGCTACCAACGAGGCTATCCGTGACTGGTGCTGTCATCCTAGTGACACCTTTTATATAATAGGTAGCACAGTAGGTCCACACCCCTACCCCGATATGGTGGCGCGTCTGCAGAGCATCATCTCCAAGGAAATCAAGGAACAGCTACAGGAGAAGATTGGTCGCGACTATCCCGACTATCTGATGGCGTGTGTCGGTGGCGGTTCGAATGCTGCTGGTACCATCTACCACTATATCGACGACGAGCGTGTGAAGATTGTTCTGGCAGAGGCTGGCGGACAGGGTGCCGACACCGGACACACCGCCGCTACCATCCATGCCGGACGATTGGGTATCCTGCACGGAGCAAAGACGCTAGTCATGCAGACCCCCGACGGTCAGATTATCGAGGCAGAGAGCATCTCGGCAGGTCTTGACTACCCAGGCATCGGTCCTATGCACGCTAATCTTGCCTCACAACATCGTGCCACCGTCTATAGCATCAACGACGACGAGGCTGTCCGTGCTGCCTACGAACTGACACGTATGGAGGGCATCATCCCCGCTCTAGAGAGTGCACACGCCATTGCAGCACTCCAGAAGATGACATTCAAGAAGGACGATGTGGTGGTGCTGACCGTCAGTGGACGTGGCGACAAAGACGTAGAAACCTATCTGAACAACAAACAAATGGCAGGAGAATATGGAAACTTTTAAATATACAACAACCAGCAAGACCATTTTGGCAGACCTATACACCCCAGTAGGTGTCTATATGCGACTGCGTGACCTTTATCCGCAGAGTGCACTGATGGAAAGTTCGGACTACCACGATGCCAACAACTCACACTCATTCATTGGCATCAATCCCATTGCCAACGTAGCCATCGGTCATGGCATAGCAACCATCTCTTTCCCCGATGGCACTACCGAGCGTAAGCCCTTGAGTGCGGGTTTCAGTTCTGCCGAAGCCATTCACACCCTCATCGACCGCATCCAGGTCACGGGAGACGATGCTGCGGACTGCGGACTGTTCGGCTACACCTCGTTCAACGCTGTGCGCTACTTCGAGGACATCAACGTGAAGGACGAGACGCAGGAGAAGAACGATGCCCCCGACGTGCTCTATATATTATATAAGGTGGTGATTGTCTTCGATCATCACAACAATATGCTCAAGATAGTGACGCTGGACGACGCTGCCGACATCGATGCTGTGCTGAAGGCAATGAACAAGGCCAACGTGCAGGCCTACGACTTCCATCCCGTAGGTGATGTGCGTTCAACGCTGACCGACGACGAGCACAGGGCAAACATCCGCAAGGGTATCCAGCACTGTCTGCGTGGTGACGTATTCCAGATAGTACTCTCGCGCCGCTTCATCCAGAAGTACGAGGGCGACGACTTCAAACTCTATCGTGCGCTAAGAAGCATCAATCCTTCTCCCTACCTGTTTTACTTCGATTTCGGTGGGTTCCGCATCTTCGGTTCTTCACCAGAAACGCATTGTAGAATTGAGGGGCGCAAGGCTTACATCGACCCGATTGCCGGGACCACCAAGCGCACCGGCGATTCGGAGGCCGACCGCCAAGGTGCAGAGTATCTGCGCAACGACCCAAAGGAGAATGCCGAACACGTCATGCTGGTGGACCTCGCCCGCAACGACCTCAGCCGCAACTGTCACGGTGTGAAGGTCGATTTCTACAAGGACCTGCAGTACTATTCACATGTTATCCATCTGGTATCTAGAGTTTCCGGTATTTTAGATGCCGGCGCCGACCCCATCAAAGCGTTCATCGACACGTTCCCTGCAGGCACGCTCTCTGGTGCGCCGAAGGTTCGTGCCATGCAACTCATCTCTGAATACGAGCCCCACAACCGCGGTGCCTACGGTGGTTGCATCGGCATCATCGGGCTAGACGGTTCACTGAATCAGGCCATCACCATTCGTACATTTGTCTCTCGTAATGGCGAATTGTGGTTCCAGGCCGGTGGTGGCATCGTAGCAAAAAGCGATGTAGAGTATGAATTACAGGAAGTGAATAACAAACTCGGTGCCCTGCGCAAGGCCATCGAAAAAGCAGAAAAGTTATGAAAATAGTCATCATAGACAATTACGACTCGTTTACCTATAATCTGAGTCATTTGGTCAAGGAATTGGGCGTGGAAGTCACCGTACTACGCAACGACCAATTTAGTCTCGACGAAATCGAGACCTACAGTAAGATTATTCTCTCGCCAGGACCTGGCATTCCCTCTGAGGCCGGCCTGCTGCTCGATGTGATTAAAACTTATGCCGGCAAGAAGCCTATCCTCGGCGTCTGCCTTGGCCATCAGGCTATTGGCGAGGCATTCGGTGCAAAGCTGGAGAACCTCAGCGACGTTTTTCATGGCGTTGCTACTCCCTGTCACATCATTGTTGACGACCCCATCTTCAGCGGCATTGAGCGCGACATCACCATCGGTCGCTACCACTCGTGGGTAGTCTCGAATGAGGATCTGCCCGACTGCCTAGAGATAACCGCCATTAGCAACGAGGGCCAGATCATGGCACTGCGCCATCGCGAACTAAACATCCGTGGCATTCAGTTCCACCCCGAAAGCGTACTGACACCGGACGGTAAGAAAATGCTACAGAACTGGCTCTATCTCTAATCCCATTAACCCCATTAGACCCATTATTACCCATCACAACTATGGAACAAACAATGAAAGGCTACCTCTTCCGCCTGTTAAACCACGAAGAGCTCTCCCGCGAGGAGATGAAAACCATCCTGATTGGAATCACACAGAGTGAATACCCTAACGAACAGATTACCGCCTTGCTGACGTGTCTGCAGATGCGCGGTGTAACCGTCGAAGAACTGCTGGGTTTCCGCGACGGCATCCTAGAGACAGGCGTTCCCGCTATCCTCGACTGCGACCGCTACATCGACGTTGTCGGCACTGGTGGCGACCGCAAGAACACCTTTAATATATCTACAACAGCGTGTTTCGTCATTGCCGGCGCTGGCTACAAGGTCGCCAAACATGGTAACTATGCTGCCACCAGCGTGAGTGGTGCCTCAAACGTCATTGCCCATCACGGCATCAAGTTCACTGACGATATCGACAAGTTGAACCGCTCGCTCAACGAGGCAGGCATCGTCTATCTGCACGCTCAGCTCTTCGCCAAGGCCATGAAGTTCGTTGGTCCTATCCGCAAGGCACTGCCCTTCCCCACCATCTTCAACCTCCTCGGTCCTATTGTCAATCCCTCACAGCCGAAGTGCCAGCTGTTGGGTGTTGCCAATCTCAACCAGATGCGCCTGTACCATCAGGTGTACCAGAAACTGGGCATCGACTATGGCATCGTAAACTCTATCGACGGCTATGATGAGATTTCGCTGACTGGCGACTTCAAGGTAACCACCAAGGATTACGAGCGCATCTTCTCACCCAAGGACCTTGGCTTTGACATCGCCAAGCCTGAAGAACTCGTCGGTGGCGCCACGGAAGAAGAAGCCGCACAAATCTTTGATAGCGTACTGGAGAGCCGAGCTCTACCTGCCCAGAAGAACATCGTATTGGCCAATGCCGCCTTCGGTATTCAGGTACTGGAAAAAGGAAAGAAGAGTATCGAAGAGTGTATTGAGATTGCACGCGAAAGTATCGACAGCGGCAACGCGCTGAAGACCTTTAAGAAATTTGTAGAGTTGAATTCATGAAAGATATCCTACAGGAAATCGTAGCCAACAAGCGAGTAGAAGTAGAGCGCTTCAAGGCAGAGCTCAGCGAGCAGGAAATTCACCGTCGTGTAGAACCGCTGCTCGACTTCAGCGTAGCCTCTATGTCACAGGCGCTGACGGAGTCCGACTCAGGCATCATCGCCGAATTCAAGCGCAAGTCACCCTCAAAGGGTTGGATCAAGGAAGACGGACGTGCCGACATCATCCCGCTCAGTTATCAGCAGAACGGAGCCTCAGCACTGAGCATCCTTGCTGACGAGAAGTACTTTGGCGGTAGTGATGAGTTTATCAAGATGGCTCGTCACAGTGGTGTCAATATCCCCATCCTCTATAAGAACTTTGTCATCGACGAGTACCAGCTGTTCCAGGCTCGCCTGTGTGGTGCCTCCGCTGTGTTACTCATTGCTGCCGACCTTAGTGTGCAGCAGTGTTCCGCACTGTTGAAGACAGCGCATGAATTGGGTATGGAGGTATTACTGGAGATGCATTCAGAACCAGAGCTGGAATATGCTGCCTTAGGGCCAGACATGTGTGGTATCAACAACCGCAACCTCGGCTCGTTCGTCACGGACGTTGAGAACAGCTTCCGTCTGGCTGAGCTTCTGCCCAAAGATGCTGTCAAGGTCAGTGAAAGCGGCATCTCGAATCCAGACACCGTCCGTGCGCTTCGTCAAGCTGGCTTCCGCGGTTTCCTCATCGGTGAGAACTTTATGAAGACTGCCGACCCAGGCCAAGCCCTCGGTGACTTCATCACTCAGTTAACCCATTAATCCCATTAGTCCCATGATAATTAAGGTTTGTGGTATGAGGGAAGCGGAAAACATCCGCGAGGTCGAGGCACTAGGCATTGACCTGATAGGCTTCATCTTCTGGGAAAAGTCCAGCCGCTACATCAGTAAGCGTCCTGCCTATCTGCCCACAAAGTGCAAGCGCGTCGGAGTGTTCGTCGATGAGGATATCGAGTCGGTCAAGCGCATCGCAGATGACTATGCCCTCGATTATATTCAACTGCACGGTCACGAGAGTAGCGATTATTGTGCTCAGTTGCAAGGGCTTCATCTTATCAAGGCCATCAGCGTGAGTAGTCGCAATGATATTGCGACATACAAGACATACGAGGGTCTTGTGGAATACTTTCTATTCGACACTAAGTGCCCCTCGATAGGTGGGAGCGGCCAGCAGTTTAACTGGAGCGTGCTCTCTGCCTATGACGGCAGCACACCCTTCCTACTCAGCGGCGGCATCGGCCCCGACGATGCAGAGCGTCTCCGCGCTCTGCGTGTGCTCGACGGTTTCCCCGTCGAGAGGTGCGCCGGCATCGATCTCAACTCCCGCTTTGAACTGGCCCCAGGCCTCAAGGATGTCATCAAATTACAAGCATATATAAAAGAACTAAGCATATGAACAAGATTAATTCCCTTTTCGCAAACAGCAAGGACAAAAAACTCCTATCGCTCTACTTCTGCGCTGGTACACCTACCCTCGACAGCACTGCCGAAGTTATCCTGACCATGCAGGAGAAAGGTATCAGTATGATAGAAGTGGGTATTCCCTTCAGTGACCCGATGGCCGACGGTCCTGTTATTCAGGAGGCTGCTACCACGGCGCTGAAGAACGGCATGAATCTGCGACTGCTCTTCCAACAGTTGAAAGCCATCAAGGAACAGGTCCACATCCCCTTGGTACTGATGGGATATCTGAACCCCATCATGCAGTACGGCATTGACGCGTTCTGTCAGTCGTGTGTAGAAAGTGGCGTTAGCGGTGTCATCATCCCTGACCTGCCCTTCGATGATTATTTGGAGAGCATCAAACCCGCTGCCGACAAGTACGATTTGCGGATTATCATGCTCATCACACCGGAAACCAGCGAGGAGCGCATCCGCTTCATTGACGAGCATACCGACGGCTTTATCTATATGGTCTCGTCGGCTGCCACCACGGGTGCCCAGCAATCGTTCGACGAACAGAAGCAACAGTACTTCCGTCGCATCAATGCCATGAACCTGCACAATCCTCGTATGATTGGCTTTGGCATCTCTAACAAACAGACGCTGGAATCAGCCCAACAGAATGCCGCAGGTGCCATCATCGGTTCGAAGTTCGTACAACTGCTGCAAACTCACGGCAATGCTGCAGCAGCCCTCGACGCACTCTTCGAGGCGCTGGCTCACTAAAACGATTACGTGATAAAAATACTTAATTAGTTCGTGGTTTCGTGCTTTTTCCGTATCTTTGCACCAAACTACGAACTAATTATTTTTTTCGCATGAAGAAACTACTAAACTCGACACTCCTGCTTTGTCTGCTTTTCCCTCTTTTGGCTGTTGCCCAAGGATGGAATGAACAACAATATCGTGAGATTGAACAAAGTATCCGTGTGCCACAGTTTGCCGCACAGGATTTCCCCATTACGAAATACGGTGCAAAGCCCACGAATACTGCCAAGAAGAATCAGAAGGCTATCCAGAAGGCTATTGACACTTGTAACAAGAAAGGTGGCGGACGTGTCATCGTGCCTGCCGGTCAGAAGTTCCTGACAGGTGCTATCACACTGAAGAGTGGCGTTAATCTTGTCGTTGAGGATGGTGCCGTACTGGAGTTTGCCTTCGAGCCCGACCTCTACCCAATTGTTCCCACTCGCTGGGAGGGTCTTGACTGTTGGAACCTCTCACCATTGATTTACGCCTACCAGCAGAAAGACATTGCCATTACAGGCAAGGGCACCATCGACGGTGGTGGTTCACGTGAGACTTGGTGGCCTTGGGTCAGTTCCCCGAAGTTCGGATTCAAGGAGGGCATGCCTGTTCACCAGTGGAAAGAAACCAGCAGACCTCGTCTGCTCAAATCAGCAGAAGACGGAATACCCTTGGACGAGCGCCGCTTCACCAAGGAGGACGGCTTACGTCCACAGCTGATTAACTTCAACCAGTGCGAGGGCATTCTGATAGAAGATATTACGCTATTGCGTTCTCCGTTCTGGGTCATTCATCCCCTGTTATCTACCGATATCACCGTGCGTGGTGTACACATCAACAACGACGGTCCTAACGGTGATGGCTGCGACCCAGAGAGCTGTGACCGCGTGCTGATAGAGAACTGCTACTTCAATACCGGCGACGACTGTATCGCCATCAAGTCAGGCCGCAACAACGACGGTCGCGAGGGCGGTCAGGGAGCCTTTGCCGGTCGCCCCTCGAAGAACATCATCATCCGCAACTGCAAGATGAACAACGGTCACGGCGGTGTTGTCATAGGCTCAGAGATTAGTGGCGGTTGCCAGAATGTCTATGCTCACGACTGCGAGATGGACTCACCAAATCTGGACCGTGTATTGCGCATCAAAACCAACTCTTGTCGTGGTGGCGTCATTGAGAACATCAACATGCGCAACGTCACAGTCGGTCAGTGTGGCGAGGCCGTGCTGAAGATTAATACTGACTACGAACCAAAGGAGGTTTGCTGTCGTGGTTTCTACCCCACTGTGCGCAACGTAACGATGGAGAACGTGACGTGTAAGAAGTCGAAGTACGGCGTTATGATAGTGGGGTACGAAGACCCCAAGCTGGCGTACACAGTTAATAATATTACTGTTCGCAACTGCCAGTTTGACGGTGTTATCAGCAAGCCCATCCACCAGATTGGCTTGGCACAGGACGTGAAGTACGAGAACCTCATTATCAATGGTTCGCTGGTACTGCAAGAGAAACCCTATAAACACTATTCCGAGTGGCTCACCTACTCCGAGATGCAGCGCACGCCCCGTTCGTATATGCTTGACTTCGCAACGAAGCCCAAATGGTCGTACGTCATGGGTATCGAGCTGGAGGGTATGCTTGACACCTATTTAAAATATGGTGGTGAAGATATCCGCAACTATTGCCAGGAGTACACGGACACGATGATTCGCAAGGACGGCAGCATCCGTGGCTACAACATCAAGGATTATAATCTTGACAACATACGCACAGGGCATTTCGTTACCCGTATGTACCAGCTATGGCCGGAAGAGAAGAACCTGAAGGCTATGCAGCTCATGATGAAGCAGCTGAAGGACCAGCCACGCACCAAGGTTGACCGCGTCTTCTGGCACAAAGCCATCTATGCCTATCAGGTGTGGCTCGACGGCATCTTCATGGGACTGCCCTTCCGCTGTCTTACCGCGCCCATCACGGAAAAGGGCAAAAACGCTCAACGCTCAATGCTCAACGCTCAACAGATCTACGACGATGCTGTTGACCAGCTGAAGACCACCTACGAGCGCACCCTCGACCCCACGACCGGACTGAACCGTCACGCCTACGACGAGACGCGTAACACCTTCTGGGCAGACAAGGAGACGGGACTGTCGCAGCACTGTTGGGCACGCGCTCAGGGTTGGTACTCGATGGCACTCATCGAGGTGCTCGATGCCTTACCTGAAGACTACGCACGCCGCTCAGAAGTCATCGACCTGCTCCGTAAAGACCTTGCCGCCGTTGTGAAGTGGCAGGATAAGAAGACGGGCACGTGGTACCAGGTGATGGACTCACCCACCAGACAGGGAAACTATTTGGAGTCAACAGCTACCAGCATGTTTGCCTACGTATTGCTGAAAGCTGCCCGCAAAGGCTATGTCGGCAACGAGTATCGTGAGGCTGGCAAGCGCGCCTACGAGGGTATTATCAAGAACATGATTCGCATCAACAGTGACCGCACCATCTCGCTCACCAATTGCTGTTCTGTAGCTGGTCTTGGTCCTGCTGCTACTCCTGAAGTGCAGGCCGCTATGAAGATGATTAATCCCAAGGGCGAGGTCAAGGAGAATCGCCGCCGCGACGGCTCCTACCAATACTATCTCTCTGAACCTATCCGCGACAACGACGCCAAAGGCATCGGCCCGTTCCTATGGGCTTCGCTAGAGATGGAGGAGTTAGGCTACACCACAGAAAAATGAAAGATGAAAGATGAAAAATGAAAGATAATATGAAGAAGACAATATTTGCAACGATGCTGTTAGCTGTGACGATGACAGCAACAGCCACAGACTACGACCAGAACAAGCCTTTTGGTTTCTGTACCGTTTCATCACGCACAGATGCCAGCAGTACCTACGATATCACTGGTGGCGGATGCTACACCTATCCTATTCCTGATGATTTCACAGGTACCGTTAAGGTTTTGAAGTCCACTGGTGAGGACATGAAGGGAACCATTCAGAATGCCATCAAGCAGAATAACGTGGTTATCCTTGACGGTGCTGACGGTGACTTCATCGTGTCGAGCAACATTGGAATAACCTCTTCCAACAAGACCATCATTGGCATCAACAATGCCCGCATCCTCACACAGTGGTATGTAACCGACGAAATCAAGGCAGCCCTTGATGCAGCTGGCGTTCCCAGCATGAGCACCAGTGGTGGTGGAGGAACACTACCCAATGGCAAATCGGTGAGTGAAGAGGCTGAGTACAATACGCGTAGAATTATCATCGAGATGACAGGCGACAATAATGAGAACTACCGTAATGCAGGCATTTTTTCACTGAGTGGTTGTCAGAATATCATCATCCGCAACCTCACATTTCAGGGTCCTGGTTCTATCGACGTGGGTGGTGCTGATCTCATTTCCAGTGTCAACGGTGCCAAGCATTGCTGGGTGGACCATTGCGCATTCCTGGATGGCATGGACGGTAACTTCGATATCACGCAGAAGTCCGATTTCAATACCGTCAGTTGGTGTACCTTCAGCTATACTTCTCGTTCATACATGCACCAGAACACTAACCTCATTGGCAGTAGTGACAGCGAGACAACGGGTTATCTGAACACTACTTTTGCCTTCAACTGGTGGGGCACAGGTTGCAAACAGCGCATGCCGATGGCCCGTGTGGGCAAGATTCACATGCTGAACAACTACTTCAGTTGTAGTGGTTCCAGCAACTGTATCAATCCACGCAAGAACTCTGAGTTCCTCATCGAGGGCAACTACTTCGACAAGGGTGTGAAGCGCTTCTACAAAAGCGATAATGCCAAAGCCGTGATATGGGCATCGAGCAACTATCACGTAGAGAACAACTCGCTGGGAAATCTCGACTCGTTTGGCACTACTGTTACCGTTCCTTACGTCTATACCGTAGCAGCCAACAGCGACGTGCCGACAGCTGTCATGGAGCATGCTGGTGCCACACTAAACTATGGCGAATCTACAGGCATCACATCCCCTACTTCTGCCATCATCCGTCAGTCATCGGCCATCTATAACCTGGCTGGTCAGAAGGTCAACGAGAGCTACAAAGGTGTCGTCATCAAGAACGGCAAGAAAGTAGTACAATAGAGAAAGTATATTACAACGTCTTGATCCATTCTGCTATTTCGTCGGACAGCAGACTGGTGAGTTTCATATAGTAGGCAGTAAGTTCCTCTTTTGATTTCCTGTTTAGTCCAGCCATGTTGTGCTGCAAGGTTAGCAGAATGCGGAACATGCTGCGAGTAAACTGATTGTCGTCAAAATAGCAGATAAGGGCGATGATATGCTTGTAGGGACAGATTCGATGCCCGCATTCCCAGGCGTTGTATGTCGCCTGTGATATGTCTAAGGCAAAAGCAATCTGTTCCTGTGTTACATTCTTGCGCTGGCGTGCTTGCAGGAGGGCAGAAGAGAACTCATATAAGATATTCATTTCGTACCTCCTTTCATGTAATAGGGCATGAACTCGTCTGGTTCATTCACACTAATCGCAATAGGCATGCCTTTCGTGCGATATATCACAAACGCTTTCTTGTCATCGGTCACATACGAACGGAATGTACCAACGCCCTTGGTGCGGAACAAGCCGATATATCCAAACACGCCACCCATACCCAGCAGACGTATCGTTTTGGTGGTTCCAAACAGCTCATCTACTCGTTCAATACGGTCGATGTCTTCATACGATATCCGTTTTGTTCGAAGCAATGTACGTATACCGATTCCCTCATCTTCTGCGATGACATACATGGGAAAAACGAGGAAGCAAGAGAAGGACACGACAAGCAGAAGCGCTGTGACGATAATTGCCTCAATATTGTTTCCACCTTTAGACACCTCATAAATCGACACCAGAATGGCGAGAATCATAACAAGGAAGAAAATGACGGTAATCCATTTTACCCCTGTGCTTTGAGAGCATTCGTAAATTGTTTTCATACTAATGGTTCTTAATGACTATTCAAATTGATGTTGCAAAGATACTATTATTCTTGGATTCTTCTTATCAGTTTTGTTGATAAATAGCAATATTTTGCATTTATATATTGTAACACCCTTATTACCAATTGGTTCCGATTTCTTTACAGCATATCAAAACAAATGTTAAATTTAGTCTGTTTTCTGAGTTTTCATTTATAAACCACAGCGGCAACAGCTAAGCCGTCTCTATATACAGTTATCCCATAACCGATTACAGCTAAGCACGTTACGTATTAGCCATACTTACCACCCATATCAGCCTTCCTTATTCATCGTATCAAGTCTTTATGTTATGTGCGAAGGCCGTCGAACATATATACGACAACTATCGTAGATATTTTTGACAGCCGTCGCAGATTAATAAGTATGCTAAGTGGCAACTGGCAACAACATTCTTGAAAACTGGTATGTGTACGTGCTACACTTTCGCAATCGTTTACGTCAGTTTTAAGTTAAAAAAGATGATGGGAAAAGTACCATATTAATAAATAATGTGTATCTTTGCAGAGTTATAGGCCCTTCTGCCAAAACAAGGAACAAATCAAAACAAGAATAATTTACTAACATTAAAACCAAAACAATTATGAAGTACAGACTTTTACGTTTATCACTTCTCAGCATGCTCGTTATGCTGTTTGGAGGAGGCATTTATGCCACATTCCGTGCTGCAGGCGACGAACATACTGCCGTAGTTGACCTTGCCAACTTCAATAATGAAGACAAAGGCTACGAGGTTGTCAAAGCAGGAACTAGTAGCACTGGAGGTGACTTAGAGATTTCACTTACTGACATCAGTCTCACCTCATCATTAGGCTATGCCAAGAAAGATGAAATGAGCATCTACAAGACCGGTTCTCTTACCATTTCCCTAAAAGACGGTGTTTCTGCTCACATCACAAAGATTGTAGTAACACTATCCAACAGCTATCCTTTCGTTGAACCAGAGGGGTGGACTACAACATATATGGATGCAAACGGTGAAGCAATAGAAGCTTCTACTGCAGCTAAAGTTGCTAACAAGAGTGTTCAGGCCTTCACTACTGATGCAACAGATATTAAGTCATTGACACTGTCCAATGCTTCAAATGGCAAAACCGGTATTCGTAAAATTGCTATTACATATGTAGAAGACGAGAAGCCCAACACACCTGTAGCATTCCAGGACTTTGAGATTACCAACGAGCAGTTGAGTGGTGCTTTCGATGCTTCTACCCTGCCCGCTTGTGCAACATTCAGCGGTACACAGCGTAACGACAATCACGGCTATGGTAACGTAACCATTACTGTTGCTGTTGATGGTCCTACGAAGTTCACCATCGGTGGATGCCAATATGCTAATCCCGCTAACTGCAAGGTAACCAATGCTGCTGGCGAGGTACTGGCTACTCCTAACCTAAAGACAGCCACTTGTTACCATCAGGACGGTGCTGCCGCTACCTATATCTATGACGGCGAACCCACAACGCTGACCTTCAGCGATATTGCTTACCTGCCATACTTCAAGGCCGAGGCTACCGAAATAGAGCCAGAGCCCGTAGCATTCCAGGACTTTGAGATTACTAACGAGCAGTTGAGTGGTGCTTTCGATGCTTCTACCCTGCCCGCTTGTGCTACATTTAGCGGTACACAACGTAACGACAATCACGGCTATGGTAATGTAACCATTACTGTTACCGTTGACAAACCTGTGAAGTTCACAATCGGTGGGTGCCAATATGCTAATCCCGCTAACTGCAAGGTAACCAATGCAGCTGGCGAGGTACTGGCTACTCCTAACCTGAAGACAGCCACATGCTACCATCAGGACGGTGCTGCCGCTACCTATACCTATGATGGCGAACCCACCACGCTGACCTTCAGCGATATTGCCTATCTGCCATACTTCAAAGCAGAAGCAATAGAAGATACTCCTGAACCCCACGACCCAGTTCTCTTGGTATGGGACTACACCAATAAGGATATTCCTACCACAGGTCCAGACAATGGTCTGTATTATGGCGCTTATGTCAACGACGCAACAGGCACCAACAACGGTATGCATGGTGTGAAGTTGAACAGCTCTGGCTGGGCATATTTCGAGAAGCCAGCTGTTGCTGGTAAGTTGACATTGACCTTTGGTAACCGTAAGACTGCCGATGCTTATGCTGTCAATGTTAGCACAGGTACACTTGGTGCTGACAATGTGGGCGTTAAGGGTGACCTCATTGGCGAGGTTGCTGTTGCTGAGAGTCCAGGTACTGGTAGCATAGACATTCCTGCCGAGGTAACAGGTATCTATATTAACCGTAAGACAGGTTCAGAGGGTGTGCTCTCCAAGATTGTCTTCAAGGAAGATGTTCCCCGCCAGTTCGTTGACTTCGAGATTACCAACGAGCAGTTGAGTGGTGCTTTCGATGCTTCTACCCTGCCTGCTGGTGTAACCTTCAACGGTACACAGCGCAACGACAGTCACGGCTATGGCAATGTTACCATTACCGTTCCTGTTGACGGTACTGTGAAGTTTACCATTGGTGGATGTCAGTATGCTAATCCCGCTAACTGCAAGGTAACCAATGCAGCCGGCGAGGTGCTGGCTACTCCTAACCTGAGGACTGCCACATGTTACCACCAGGACGGTGCTGCCGCTACCTATATCTATGTTGGTGAGCCCACCACATTGACATTCAGCGAGATTGCCTACCTGCCATACTTCAAGGCCGAGGCTACAGATGTACATGAAGTAACCGTTACCTATAAAGACCAGAACGGTGGAGTGCTGGGTAAGAAGACCGTCTATGAGGGCGATCCTATTGGTGAGATTCCTTACACAGAGGCAGACCTGACGATTCCTGCGGGCGAGAAGTTCCGCGGATGGGTTTACAACAGCAAGATTAAGGTTAAGGCTACCGATATTGTCAATGCAGACGTTACAGTCAACGCCAGTGTAACACCTATCGAAGAGGCTCCTACCGTAGGTAGCATCCAGACCTACGACCTGACACAGGCTACATTCTATCCTGAGGACCACGAGAACTTCAGCGTAGAGGGTGGTACCTACTACAACAACCACGGCTTCACCTTTGCCGATGGTGGTAGCTTCACCGTTGCTGTAACAAGCAAGGCCCAGATTGTGCTCAACCTCTGCCAGTATGGTAATGGTACAACTATCACAGTCGTCGATTCACAAGGAAGAGTGGTTACCGACAATCTTCCCGCTAAGGCAGAAGCAGACGGTGGTACGGCTGTCCTCAACTACGAGGGTCCTGCCGGTCAACTGCAGTTTACCTTCGCTACTCAGGCTTACCTGCACAAAGTGACTGTCTATAATGTCAGCGACTTTTTGGCAAAGGATGAGTCTGGCTACTACATTGTTCCTGCTAACGACGGCGCAAGCCTAATTATGGCAATTAACGCTGTTGCAGCAGACCCCAATGCCAAGATATTCCTGCCTAACGGTACATACGACTTGGGTGAGGCAACTCTGACAGGCATTAGTGGTACGAACGTATCGATTATCGGTCAGTCAATGGAGAATGTTGTTATCAAGAACACTCCTGCTACTGAGAACGAGGGTCTTGGTAAGGCAGATCTCTTCATCAATACGTCAAAAGACCTTTACATGCAGGATCTGACACTGCAGAACGCACTCGACTACTACAAGGCTGGCTCTGCCGGACGTGCGGCTGTACTGCAGGATGGAGGTACACGGACCATCGGTAAGAATGTACGCATGCTGTCATACCAGGATACTTACTATAGTTCTAACAACAGCCAGCAGGCTTACTGGGAGAACTCTGATATCCACTGTACAGTAGACTTCATCTGTGGTGGTGGTGATGTTCGATTCCAGAATACAACCATCTCGCTGGAGCCGCGTGCTAAGGACGGCAGCGGCAGTCGTACCATCACTGCTCCAACAACAAATACAAACTTCGGATACGTATTCGACGGTTGCACAATTGTTGACTTGGCTAACGGCCAGGGTAGCTGGAACTACGGACGTACATGGCAGAACGCTCCAATCTGTGTTTACCTCAACACTACGCTGGACGACAATGCCAAGAACACCATCGTCACCAAGCGTTGGATTGAAAAGGGTATGAACAATACTGATCCTAAGGTATTTGGTGAGTATAGCACGAAGGATGCGACAGGTGCAGACATCATTCCTGCCAGCAATATTATCACTTCCTATGGAGGTGAGTTCGAGACCATCCTGACTGCTGACCAGGCTGCTGCATACAGCTACGACAAGATGTTTGCCGGCGATTGGAAACCTGCTCAGCTGGCTAAGCAGCTGGAGGCTCCTGCAGCAGAGTTTGCTAACGGCACTGTAACATGGACTCCTGCCAACGATGGTGCTATAGCATATATGATTGAGAAGAACGGCGAGTTCGTAGGCATCACTGCAGGAAACAGCATGGCTGTCGAGGCAAATGCAGAGAATGACAAACTGACTATTCGTGCAGCTAACGCTCGCGGTGGCTTCGGTGAGGCTAAGCAAGTGGCTTACACAGGCACCAGCATCCAAGCTATCAATGCAGCTATTGATCGTGGCGAACAGGTTATCTTCAACCTCGCTGGCCAGCGTGTCAACAAGGCCACGAAGGGTATGTATATCATCAATGGTAAGAAAATGGTGGTGAAATAAGTAGATACACCTATTAATAAAAGAGGGCGGACACAGCAAATGTCCGCCCTCTTTTTGTGTTATTAATCGCAAACGTTTACGATAAAAAAGACCGCGACAGTTTGGTTATGTTAAATTTTCTTAGTACATTTGCAACCAAATAACATAATTTATTAATTAATAATTTAAACTACTAATTTATGTCTATTAAAATGAAGAGTATGCGAAGTGCGCTTCTGCTGGCATTCCTACTGTTTGTAGGTAGCATCAGTGCACAGACCGTCAAGGTCAACGTGAAAGACTCTCAGGGCGAAGCAGTCATTGGCGCTAGCGTTATTGAACAAGGTACGCGCAATGGCGGTGTGACCGACTTCGACGGAAATTTCACCATCAATCTATCGGCAGGCAAGCCTATCGTCATCAGCTACATTGGTATGAAGACGAAGACTGTCAATGCCAAGGGTAAGTCTGAAATTGCTGTGGTACTGGAAGACGACGCAACCACTCTGCAAGAGGTTGTTGCCATCGGTTACGGTTCTGTCCGCAAGAAGGACTTGACCGGTTCTGTAGCCACCGTCAGCAGCGAAGCACTGCAGGCAGTGCCCGTTGCCAACGCTTCTGAGGCCCTGACAGGTAAGATGGCCGGTGTGAACATCACTACTACTGAAGGCTCACCCGACGCAGAGGTTAAGATTCGCGTTCGTGGCGGTGGTTCTATCACTGGTGACAACACTCCACTGTTCATCGTTGACGGTTTCCCCGTAGAGTCCATCTCTGATATTCCTGCCTCTGACATCGAGGACATCACCGTACTGAAGGACGCCTCTTCTACCGCTATCTACGGTAGCCGTGGTGCTAATGGTGTAATCCTGGTAACCACCAAGAGCGGTAAAGAAGGTAAGGTAAACGTTGCCTATAACGTTTTCTACAGCTGGAAGAAGATGGCCAAGAAGCTGAACACATTAAGTGCTTCTGACTACGTCAATTACCAGTGGGAATACGCTCAGTTGCGCGACAACGAGGAAAAATTCACCAACCTGTTTGGTAACTACCAGGACGCTGACCTCTATGCCAACGCTCCCACTAACGACTGGCAGGATCAGGTGTTTGGACGCACTGGTCACACCTTCAACCACAACCTCACTATCAGTGGTGGTTCCGACAAGACTCAGTTCAACTTTGGCTATGCACATATCTATGACAAGGCCATCATGATTGGCTCTGGTTTCAGCCGCGACAACCTCTCTTTGAAGTTAAAGCACAAGGCCAGCAAGAGCATCTCTCTGGACTTTAACGTTCGCTACGCCAATAGCACAGTATATGGTGCTGGTGCCAACGAGTCGAAAAATGAAGTATCTTCTGCAGACTCTCGTCTGAAGAACGTGATGATTTACCCCATGTTCAACTTCACTGATCTGAGTGACGGTTACGACCCCGACCTGCAGCTGACCAATCCTATCACCTCAGTATATGATACCGACCGTAAGCAGAAGCGTCAGACATTCAACATGAACGGATCAGTAACATGGGAGATTATCAAGGATTTGAAGCTGAAAGTAGAACTGGGTCTAGACTGGTACTATAACACCGACCAGAAATACTACGGCAACTCGACCTATAATGCACGAACCAACAGTGTTGACGCTGACGGCACACACCCCATGGCCTACTTCATTGATTCAAAGCGCCAGACCTATCGCAACACCAACACGCTGAGCTATGACTTCAAGAAGCTGCTGGGCAAGAACAGTCTGCACAAGCTGAATGTATTGTTAGGTGAGGAGACTATTAACAAGCGCAGTTCTGTGAACGAGGACCGCTTGAGCCACTACCCGACATCATTCACTGCCGAGCAGACATGGTCACTGTCTACCCAAGGCACTCCATACCTTGTCAACAAATACATCAATGCTGACGACAATCTGCTCTCATTCTTTACCCGTGCAAACTACAACTACGATGACAAGTACCTGATCAGCGCTACGTTCCGTGCCGATGGTTCTTCTAAGTTTGCCAAAGACAACCGTTGGGGCTACTTCCCCTCTGCAGCCATTGCATGGCGTATCTCTTCTGAGCCTTTCATGAAGAGCACTGAGAAGTGGCTCGACGACTTGAAGCTGCGCTTAAGCTATGGTACTGCCGGTAACAACAACATTCCAAGCGACCAGATGGCTCCGGTATGGTCATCCAGCTCTTCGGTATGGTTTAACAATTTCTCTTCTTATTGGACCACTGGTGAACAGGCTTCTAACCCCGACCTGAAGTGGGAGACTACGATTACACGTAACATCGGTTTGGACTTTACCCTGTTCAGAGGAGCCATCAATGGTAGCGTTGAATACTACTACAATACTACGAAAGACCTGCTGATTAACTTCCCCGTTTCAGGTTCTGGCTATAAGTACCAGTATCGTAACCTCGGTGAGACACAGAACAAGGGTGTCGAGGTTTCACTGACTTGGAATGCCATCAACAAGAAGAACTACGGCTTGACCATTTCCGGTAATATCGGATTCAACAAGAATGAGGTTGTTGACCTCGGTTCTCTGACGGAGTACTCTGCTTCTTCCGGTTGGGCAAGCACCACTATCCAGGGGGACTATGTTGTTAAGCCAGGCCGTCCTGTCGGTGAAATCTATGGTTACAAAGTTGCCGGACGCTATGAAGTCAGCGACTTTGAGGACTATACAGCATCAGGCGACAAGTGGGTTCTGAAGAGCGGTGTAGCATCAGATGCCTCAGTAATCGGTTCCAGCTATCTGCGCCCAGGTGCCCTGAAGTTGGTAGATACCAATGGCGATGGTGTTGTAAACTCTAACGATATCGATGTGATTGGCGATACCAATCCTAAGGCTACTGGTGGTTTTGCCATCAATGCAAGAGCCTACGGCTTTGATTTGTCTGCTAACTTCACTTATAGCATTGGCAATAAGGTTTACAACGCTAACAAGATTGAGTACACCACTTCTTACCAGTACTATTTCCGCAACATGCTGGATATCATGGAAGCTGGTGAGCGATGGACCAACCTGGATCCTGCAACAGGACTCATCACCAACGATGCCGCCAGACTGGAAGAGCTGAATGCCAACACCACCATGTGGAGCCCCTACACGGGTAATGTTCTCACTGACTGGGCTATTGAGGATGGTTCATTCCTCCGTCTTTCTACCCTGACGCTGGGATACACACTGCCTAAGGATCTGCTTAAGCGCATCGGTATTAGCAACCTGCGTCTATACACCACTTGCTACAACGTATTCTGTCTCACGGGTTACTCTGGCTTCGACCCAGAAGTTTCTACCCGAAACAAGACTGCTCTGACTCCCGGTGTTGACTACTCTGCCTATCCCAAGAGCCGTCAATTCGTCATTGGTTTGAACTTGAATTTCTAAAATTGATAAAGAGATGAAAACTATTATATTAAAATCACTATCAGCAGCCTTGGTTGTAGTTGGCTTGGTCGCATGTTCTGATTTCCTTGATCAGAAGTCATCATCGTCACTTGACAGTAACAACATCTACTCAAGCTACGAACTTGCCAAAGGTACTATTTCAAACATCTACCAGCAGTTTGGTCAGATGAACTATCGCGCACGCTCTATTTGGTATGGCTACAATACAGATATTGAGTATTATAGCGGTTCCGACAAAGGCGATGGCAAGGCTAATCTGGCTACCTATGCTGCACTTCCCACTAACGACCAGTTGAATACGACAGGTACCGACCTGTGGGGTATCATGTATACAGCTGTTGAGGACTGTAACCTCGCTATCGAAGGCTTACGTAACAGTAGCATTATTAACGAAGCCAAGATGCAGCAGCTCTTAGGTGAGGCTCTTACGCTTAGAGCACTCTTCTACATGGATCTTATCAACATGTGGGGTGACATCCCCGTTCGTTTCGAGCCTGTCAACTCTGACAACATGTATGTAGCCCGTTCCGACCGTGATGTGGTGTACAAGCAGCTGATTGCCGACCTGCAGGAGGCACAGAATCTGGTAGCATGGCCAGGCGAGACAGACGTGACAAAGACTGTTGAGCGCGTTAACAAGGCATTTGTAAAAGGTTTGCTGGCACGCGTATGTATGCAGGCCGCAGGCTATGCACAGCGCATGGATGGTTCAAACAGCTTAAGCACTGATGCTGAATTGACAAAAGCTAACCTCTACCCCATCGCCCTGCAGGCTTGTAAGGAAGTGATGGACGTAGAAGGTAAATACGTAGCGCTGAAGAGCAACTTCGAGGATGTATGGAACAACAACGGTCTCAGTGGTGATGTTGTTACTGCTGGCAGTGAGTCACTCTTTGAAGTTGGCTATTCTGACGGTCCTTCTCTCCGTGGACGTATCATGTACACCTTCGGCATTAAGCACAACAGCGAGGACGTATTCACTACCATGAAACAAGGTAGCCAGGTTGGTCCTATGCCTTCTTTCTTCTTTGACTATGCTGTCAAAGACCTCAGAAGAGATGTAACCTGCTGTCCTTTCTATTGGAACAAGGGCGTTCAGGAAGCCCGCTCGCTGAAGAACTGGAGCTTTGGAAAACTGCGCTATGAGTGGACCAACCGCCTCATCCCCTCTGGTAATGACGATGGTATCAACAAGATGTACATGCGCTATGCAGACATCATCCTGATGCGTGCAGAGTTGGAGAACGAGCTTAACGGACCTGCTGCTGCCGCTCCTTATCTGACCAAAATTCGCAACCGTGCGTTTGCAAGCACAGACCGTTCAACAAACGTAACCGACTATGTTGCAGCAGTATCTGCCAGCAAAGACGATATGTTTAAAGCCATTGTTGACGAGCGTGCCTATGAGTTTGCCGGTGAGTTTATCCGCAAGGCTGACCTGATCCGCTGGGGATTGCTGAAGAGCAAGATGGACGAGTCAAAGGCCAAGATGACTGCATTGTGCAATCTGACGGACTATGATGCCAATCACCCATACAGCAAACTCTCTGGCCACCTGTATTACAAGATGAGCGACTACAACTGGTCAAGAGGAGAGTCAAAGAATGTTGCAGCAAATGCCAAGCTAAACTTCTACGGTCTGAACTATGGTGAACTGGATATTGATCCAGAAGGTTACAACGAATATACTGACAGCAATGGCAATGCCTCTACATGGATTAAGGCCACCTCTCTTGACGATGTCATCAACAACATCTACATCAACGATCCTGACAAGCGTCAGTATTGGCCGATATTCAATGTCAATCTGAACGACAACCCAAGTTTGGAGAACTACTCTTGGTATTGATTAACAAACTAAATCTTACAGACAATTATGAAGAAATATATAAATCACCTCATGGCTGCTGCTGTCATTGCCACCTGTGGCGCATTGACAACATCGTGTAGCGACCCTGAAGATGTACAAGCCTTGACACTTGACAGAGTATTGTCACCGACAGGCATCTCCGCCCGTGTCAGCGAGAATCTGAACATCATCGTCTCATGGGACGAGATGAATGGTGCCACAGGCTATGAAGTAGAAGGATACATTGACGCTCCTGACTACGGTACACGTACTCCTGACTACACGGCCACCAAGAAGAATCCTATTGACACGCTGAAGAATCTGATTGGTGAGACCACCTATTATATTCGTGTCCGTGCCATTGACGGCAACAATGCTGGTCGCTCATCCAAGTGGGTTGAGATTGATCGCACGACGGGTGCCGAGCAAAACATGAACAAGGCAAAGGCTGCCGACATTACAAGTACCTCTGTAACCGTTCATTGGACTGCTGGTATTCAGGCCGATAAACTGATTGCCACTCCAACATCTGCAGGAAGCAGTGCTGTAGAGGTAGAGAAGGCCCTGACTGCTGAGGAGATTGCAAATGGTTCTGCTACTATCAGCGGCTTGGTTCCAGAGACCAACTATAAGGTTTCTTTGAAGTTTGGTGACAAGACTCGTGGCTACACCAGCATCAAGACGAATATTGATTTCAGTGATGCAACTGTTCTGACTGCTGATGGCGATTGGGTAAATGCTATCCAGGATGCTGCCGCAGGCACTAAGTTCGCATTAGCTCCTGGTACCTATACCCTGACCGATGCCAAGCTGAAGATTAACAACAGCGTCATCATCGGTGCACAGAGTTCTGCAGATCTTCCTGTTCTGAACACTTGCATCCAAGTCTATGGTGGTGCCGCCCTGCACCTCTACCAGGTTATTCTTGACGGTACAGACACTGACGGTGCACAAGCCATCGACTACAAGGAAGAGGGCTCATTTGGAGCATTGAACATTGATGGTTGTGAGGTCCGCAACTATACCAAGGGATTCTACTACGTCAATGTAGCAGCTGCTATCACCAGTGTTACCATCAACAACTGTATCATTCACGACATTGTCTGCGAGGGCGGTGATATGTTTGACTGCCGCAAGGGCTATATTGCTGAATTCAAACTGACCAACAGCACCATTTACGATAGTGCCATCAAGCGCGATATATTCCGTATGGATGATGCCTCCAGCACATTGGGTGGCGCTCCCGTATACACGGTTGACCATAACACATTCCATAATGTGGGTAGTGGCAATGCCAAAAACCGTATCTTCTACATACGCTATGCTGGCAATACTGTGACATTTACCAACAATATCGTTAGCGGTTTCAACAACTTGCGCGGATTTGCCAACACATCAGCAACTGATGCCAACCCGACACTGAAGAACAACTACTATTTCAATACCAAGAACCTGCTTTCAAAAGACGAGGAAAACACTGAGACTCCTCTCTGGTATGACTCAGAAAACGGTAAAGAACTGACAGAAAACCCATTTGAGAATGCTGCCGAGTTCAACTTCTACCTCAACACTGAGTTGCTACGCAGTTACGAGGCTGGTGACCCACGTTGGTATTAATAGTAATTCCGACGATTACTAAACAGGAACGGCTCATGGTGAGCCGTTCCGTTTTCTTTCCCCGTCAAAGCAAACAAACTAAAGAATGAGACATCTAACAACAATCTATGTTACAGTCCTTACTGCCATTATGATAGCGTGTGGAGGCGATGACAACGCTACTGCAGACTCAGGAAAGAGTGGCGGTGAGCAGCAGTCAGGCAAATTGCCGACATACACCCCCAACCGTCAGTTGGCATTCCCTGGTGCAGACGGTAGCGCAAGCACCATAAGCGGTGGAGCTGATGGCGATGTGTATCTTGTCACCAGTCTGGAAGATGACTACAGTACGGGCACACTCAGAAATGCCTTGGTTTCCGGCAACCGTACCATTGTCTTTGCTGTTGGTGGACAGATTAACCTGAAGAGCAAGCTGAATATCTCGGGCGAGAATATCACTATTGCGGGACAGACGGCGCCTGGTGACGGCATTACCATTGCAGGCTATCCTGTATTCATCAAGGGCAACAACATCATCCTACGATACCTGCGCTTCCGTATGGGTGATCAGAATGGTGAAAAGGATAACTTCGACGCTGAAGATGGTGATGCGTTGGGTGGCAAAGATGGAGGCAACATCATGATAGACCACTGTTCTATCTCATGGAGTACCGACGAGTGCGCGTCGTTCTCGCGTGTCAAGAACCTCACCATGCAGTACTGCATCATTTCGGAGAGTTTGAGACAGTCAGTACACGTCAAGGGCAACCACGGATATGGCGGTATCTGGGGCGGCATGAACGCCACCTATCACCACAACCTGTTGGCTCATCACGACAGCCGTAATCCGCGTTTCGACCACGAATACGTAGCTCACGAATACAAAGGCCCCATCAACTACGTTAACAACGTGGTCTATAACTGGGGAGGCAACAGCACCTATGGCGGTGAAACGGCATCGGAAAACGAGCTCTTCCATATCAACATGATTGGCAACTACTATAAGGCTGGTCCCAATACCAGCAATAGCAGCAGGAATCGTTTGATGCAGCTATCCTCCATCTGTAGCAACTGCAACAAATACCATGGTATCTCTTCCAATGTGGCTTATCCTGCCAAGCTCTACTTAGAAGATAATATTGTAAACGGCAACAATGCCGACTGGAACAACATCGTACAGGACTCTAAGGAGACACGTGACACGAAGAGCATGGCCAAGCTCAACAGCCCATGGATTGAGGGACTGACAACATTGAACTTCACAGAGTCTGCTGTCAATGCATATAACAGCGTCTTGAGCTATGCGGGAGCCTCACTAATGCGCGATGCCGTGGACGAGCGCATTGTCAATGACGTCAAGAATGGTACCGGCAAGCTGATTGACACTGTCAACGATACACCAGGCTACCCTACCCTCAACGCAGGTACAGCCATCACTGACACAGACAAAGACGGCATGCCCGACGAATGGGAACAGGAGCAGATGAGCGTGTTAGGAGTGACAGGTATAGCTATCAGCGACTTCAAGCCCAACGCCTACAACCTGTCCAGCAAATACACCAATCTGGAAGTCTATATGAACTCGTTGGTACAGAATACCTTCCCTACTGGAGCAAAGGCGACGGACATCAAGTAAACGAAGAAAGCTACAGCGAAATGATGAGCCACGCCAGGTAGGCCAGATAGCCTATCAGCAGGACAAAGCCTTCCCAGCGTTCAACCTTGAGACGGGTAAAACAGAATATCCATACAAAGGATACCGACAAGAGCATCACTGCCATATCAATGGTGGTGATGCCTTCAATTTGAAGGGGATGGATAGTTGCAGTCAGTCCTAAGATAAGCAGGATATTAAATACGTTGGAACCAATGACGTTGCCTATGGCCAGTGCAGATTGTCCCTTACGGGCAGCTACCACCGTAGTAGCCAACTCTGGCAGCGATGTTCCACCAGCCACTACCGTCAAACCAACAACGCCCTCGCTGATACCCATTGACAACGCCAGCTGCGAGGCATGGTCTACGAAGACGTTACTACCGACAATAAGTAGCAGTAAACCTCCGAGAACAAAGATAGCACTCTTCAACTTAGACATCTGTGCGACCTGATCGTTGCTGTCATGTTCTGGTGAACGACTGGCGCTATAAATGGAATAAGCCATAAACAGGGCGAATCCAGCCAATAGCATAAATCCACCTACATGTCCCAAGAAATGATCGAAGGCAAGGAACAGCAACAGCATGGAAGCTGCAACGGTAAACGGTAAGTCTTTCTTAACGGTGTTCTTGCTGATATTCATCGGAGCCACCATAGCAGCAACACCCACTATCAACATAGTATTCATGATGTTCGAACCCACCACGTTACCTACCGCCATATCCGACGTGCCCTTCAACGCTGACACCACGCTAACAAAAAGTTCAGGAGCAGACGTACCGGCAGCTACAATGGTCAGACCGATAATCATCTCAGAGATATGCATACGACGGGCCACGGCGGCTGCGCCCTCCGTCAAGTAGTCGGCACCCTTTAGCACGCACCAGACACCTAATATTATAAATAGGATATCAAAGATTATCGTCATCACTATCGTCCCAATCGAAATCGTCAAAACCACCTTCCAGTGACGGCCCTACGAATTCATCCAGTGCACGGCGCTCCTTCTTCGTGGGACGTCCCGTACCACGCTGACGATTGACGAAACCACTGATGCGATTCATCTCCAACAGTTCATACTGGTCGGGCGGTGTTACATTCTCGTAGATGCCGGGAATCAGTTTCGCACCGACACGCTGCTCGATGGTCTGCAGTATCTTGAAAGAATAGGTCACGGGCGGCTTACGCACGCTGACGACCTCGCCTACCTTCACCATGCGTGAGGGTTTGACGTTAACGCCTTGAATGGTGACACGACCATTTTTGATAGCGTCGGCGGCAATGCTACGTGTCTTGAAGATACGTGCAGCCCATAGCCATTTATCTATGCGAGCTTCATTCATTGGCATTTGGCTTTTGGCTATTTGCTGTTGGCTTAGGGCCTTTACCCAATTTATTATACTGATTCATCGTAATGTCGATACCAGCCAAAACAAAACTCTTGATAATATCGACACCGAGGTTAATAGCAGGCTGCAGCTTTTCCAGTTCCTCGGCAGGGAAACGTCCAAGCACATGGTCTATCTGCATACCGATAGGATAGTCGTTGCCAATGCCCATACGCAGACGGGCATACTGTTGTCCTATCAACTGCTGGATATGCCCCAGACCGTTATGGCCACCATTGCTGCCATTGGCCTTCAGGCGGAACTGACCTACGGGGATAGCCACATCATCGCTAATAACCAGCAGACGGCTCTGTTCAATGTTCTCCTTGTTCAGCCAGTAGCGTACGGCATTACCGCTGAGGTTCATAAACGTCGTAGGCTTCAACAGGAAAACCTTTCTACCCTTCAGTGTGGTTTCAGCGACATAGCCGTAACGCTTATCCTCAAAAACGATATTGGACGCCTTAGCGAAAGCGTCCAATACCATAAATCCAGTGTTGTGGCGGGTCTCGGCGTATTCGTCGCCAGGATTACCCAAACCAACAATTAAGTACTTGTCCATAATTACTCTGCGGCAGCAGCCTCAGCGGCAGCTGAACGAGAAGCACGAGTAGCCTTAACAGAGCATACGATAACCTCCTTCGGAGTAGCAATCTCCAGACCCTCGAAGCTCAGTGAACCAACCTTGATGGCCTTACCCAGCTGCAGCTCGGTAACGTCGATGTCCAGCTTCTCAGGAATCTGCTTGTAAGGAGCCTTCACGTCAATCTTACGGATAGAGAGGTTCAGACGACCACCATCACGAACACCCTGAGCGTGACCTACGATGTTAACAGGGATACCAACAGTGATAGCCTTGGTCTCGTTGATCTCGAAGAAGTCAGCGTGCAGCAGTGCATCAGTTGTAGGATGGAACTGCAACTCCTTCATGATAGCCTTGTGCTCCTTACCGTCGATGTTCAGATTTACAACATATACGTGTGGAGTGTACACAGCCTTGCGGAGCTCAGCCATTGATGCAGTGAAAGCCATAGCCTCGGGCAGACCGTTCTCACCCTTCTTCTCACCATACAGATTGCAGGGAACCATGCCCTCCTTACGAAGCAACTTAGAGGCCTTCTTGCCTGTGTCGGTGCGCTTCTGACCGTTTACGTTAATTTCTTTCATTTTTTAATAATGTGTTACTCTAAAATTAAGTTTGTAGCGCTTAATCCACCATCACACGATGCGAAAAGCGGCTGCAAAGGTACGAATAAGTGAGCAAAAAACCAAAGAAAAATCCAAATTTCTTTGTTTTTTCGAACGAAAGTACTTTCGAAACGGAGTTTCAAAGGTACGAAAAAAAGAGAGAATAAAAAATAAAAGGATAAAAAAATAAAAGAAATGCCGTTTTCTTTTGGTTTTTTGCTTAATTTGCACTACCTTTGCACCTTGATAAGAGTATCAAATAGCTATTTTTACACAAGAATTATGATTAACAGAGAACTCATCAGGATTAAGGTCGTCCAGTTAACCTACGCCTACTATCAGAATGGAAGTAAGAACATCGACACCGCTGAGAAAGAACTGACATTCAGCCTGTCGAAAGCCTATGACCTTTACAATTACTTGTTAGCCCTCATTGTGGGCATCACCCAGGAAGCTCGTCGCCATGTCGAGGTCGCTCAATCGCGTGCACAGCGTGAAGGTACAGAGATGCCGTCACAAAAATTTATCATGAACCGCTTTGCCATGCAGTTGGAGGAAAACAAGATGCTCAACGAATTCATGGAGACGCAGAAGAAGAACTGGAATGACGAACCAGAATTTCTGAAGAAGATCTACACACAGATTACCGAGAGCCAGATTTATCAGGACTATATGGCCTCGAGCGAAGACAGTTATGACGCCGACCGTGAATTGTGGCGTAAGTTGTATCGCACCCTCATTGAAGGCAATCCTGACCTCGATAACCTATTGGAGGAACAGAGCATCTACTGGAATGACGACAAGGAGATTGTCGACACTTTCGTCATAAAAACCATCAAGCGCTTTGACGAGAAGAAGAAGGGGCATCAGGAACTGTTACCAGAATACGACAGCGAGGAAGATAAAGACTATGCCCGCAAGCTGTTCCGCGCCAGCATCATGAACGCCGATCAATACCAACATTTCATGAGTGATGCTTCCCGCAACTGGGACTTCTCACGTCTGGCCTATATGGATATTGTCATCATGCAGATAGCCATTGCCGAGATGATGACGTTCCCCAGTATTCCCGTCAATGTCAGCATCAACGAGTATGTGGAGATTGCTAAGCTCTACTCCACCCCACGCAGTGCTGGCTATATCAACGGCATGCTCGATGCCATTGCACGCCACCTCATTGAGACAGGTCACATGCTCAAGCATATCGAACCAAAGAAAACAACAAATAACAGACAATAAACATGACACAGATTATTCTCGCTGCACAGGCCGCCCAGGGCGGTGGCAGCATGACCAGTTTCCTGATTATGATGGTTGCCATCTTTGCCATCATGTACTTCTTTATGATTCGTCCCCAGCAGAAGCGTCAGAAGGAGATTCAGAGTTTCCAGAACAACCTTTCTGAGGGTACTGCCGTAGTCACTGGTGGTGGTATCTATGGTACTGTAAAGAAGATTGACTTGGCTACTGGCATCATCGACGTAAAGATTGCCGACGGTGTGGTTATCAAGGTCGACAAAGGTTACGTCTACAAGGACACTGCCAGCACACCGATGCAGAAGTAAGAGGTGAGTGGTGAGAAGTGAGAGGTAAGAAACGATGGGTATCAAACGGATATTTATCACTATCAGGAATTTCTTGTTCAGCAATGTCAACAAGCAGTTCCTTATCTTCGTATTCTTCCTCTTCCTCTCAGGCATCTTCTGGCTGGTCATCACGCTGAACGAAACCTACGAGAAGGACATTAAGATACCCGTACGGGTAGTAGGCATCCCTAAAAATGTGGTGCTCACCTCAGTACCTGTTGACACGGTGCGTGCCACCATCCGCGACAAAGGTTGGGTCATGATGGTTTACCTTTATACCGATCGTTTGGGTACTATCCAGATACCGTTTAAGATCTACGATCGAGGACGTGGTACTGGTGTCGTGGGCACCAACGACTTGAAGCGCATGATAGAACAGCGTATGGAACTCTCGTCGAAGGTCACTGCCGTCAAGCCCGACCATCTGGAATTCTCCTATAACAATGGTGAGTGCCGCCGCGTTCCTGTCCGTTGGGCAGGCCGCGTCATCCCTGACCAGCTCTACTTCATCTCAAATGTGGAGTATCTGCCCGACAGCGTAGAAATCTATGCTTCTAAAGAGAAACTCGACAGCATTCGTGCCGTCTATACTGAGGCGCTCAACTTCGTCAACTTCCGCGACTCACTGACTATTGACTGTCAGCTGGCTCACATCCCTGATGTCAAGGTTGTCCCCGACCGTGTGCAGATCCGCTTCTACACTGACGTGCTCACCGAGGAGACCATCAGTAACGTACCCATCCACTGTCTCAACTTGCCAAAAGGCAAGGTATTGCGCACCTTCCCACGCTATGCCAAGGTACATTTCGTGGCAGGTGTCAGTCAGATACGCGCTCTACGTGCTGACGACTTTAAGGTTGTTGCTGACTACCGTGAGATTACGGAAAGTCATAAGGAGAAGTGCAACCTCTACCTCCGCGAGGTACCGCGTGGCGTCAGCCATGCCGTCCTCGATACCAAACAGGTAGACTATCTGATAGAAGACGAATGAAGATAGGTATTACGGGAGGTATCGGTTCTGGCAAGAGCTATGTCTGCCAGCTTCTCATGACTCGTGGCATCGAAGTCTACGACTGCGACCAAGCCGCCAAGCGCATTATCCGTACATCGGACGATGTCCGTCAGCAGTTATTGCAGCTTATTGGTTCCTTAGAAAAAGCCGATATTGCGCGTTTCCTGCTGGAGAGCGAGGCCAATGCCAAGAAGATTGACAGCATCGTCCACCCCGCTGTCTTCCGTGATTTTGAGGAGAGCGGTTATCAATGGATGGAGAGCGCCATTCTCTATGAGTCAGGCGCCAGCAAACTGGTTGACCGCGTCATCGTGGTCACCGCCCCAGAAGAGGTACGTATCCAGCGCGTCATGCAGCGCGACGGCATCACTCGCGAGAAAGCGCTCCAGTGGATGCAGCGCCAATGGCCACAAGCCGAACTCCAGCGCCGTTCCGACTACGAAATCGTCAACGACGGCAAGCAGAATCTTGACAAGCAAATTGATGATATAATTAAGAAAACAATAAAAAGATAAGAAATATGAAACAGACCATTTTAGCAATCTCCGGTAAGCCCGGACTCTACAAATTAGTAACACGTGCCACTAACAGTCTCATCGTCGAGGCTCTGGACGATACCCACAAGCGTATGCCAGCCTTCGGAAGTGACCGCATCACATCACTGGCTGACATTGCCATGTTCACCGAGACTGAAGACGTGCCCCTTATGAAGGTACTTGCCTCTATGCGTGACCTGGAAGGTGGTAAACCCTGCAGCGTCAACTTCAAAAAGGCTACTCCCGCCGAGCTCCACGAATATTTCTCAAAAGTATTGCCCGAATGGGATCAGGACCGTGTTCAGAACTCACACATCAAGAAGCTCATTCAGTGGTACGACATTCTCGTTAAGGCCGGTATTACTGATTTCGAGACAGAGATGGCTCCTACCGAAGGGGACAATATCGACGACCGTAAGGACGAGTAACTGAATCCCAGTGCAAAGGAATAAATAAGAATAAGATATGAAGAATTTTGTAGAAGAATTGAAGTGGCGTGGTATGCTGGCACAGATGATGCCAGGTACGGAGGAACTGTTGCAGAAAGAAATGGTGACAGCCTATCTGGGTACAGACCCCACGGCCGACTCCTTGCATATTGGTCACCTTTGTGGTATTATGATGCTGCGTCACCTGCAGCGTTGTGGTCACCGTCCCGTTATCCTGGTAGGTGGTGCTACTGGTATGATTGGTGACCCCTCTGGTAAGTCGCAGGAGCGTAACCTGCTGAACGACGAGACGCTGCGTCACAACCAGGAGTGCATCAAGAAGCAGGTGGCTAAGTTCCTGGACTTTGAAAGCAAGGACGCCAATGCAGCCCTGATGGTTAACAACTACGACTGGATGAAGGATTTCACATTCCTTGACTTCGCCCGCGAAGTAGGTAAGCATATCACCGTCAACTACATGATGGCTAAGGAGAGTGTGCAGCAGCGCCTGAACGGTACTGCTCGCGACGGTCTGTCATTCACCGAATTTACCTACCAGCTCTTGCAGGGCTACGACTTCCTCTACCTTTACCAGCACTATGGCGTGAAGCTGCAGCTGGGCGGTAACGACCAGTGGGGTAATATGACTACTGGTACGGAGCTCATCCGCCGCACACTGGGAAATGAAGTCGAGACCTTCGCCCTGACCTGTCCGCTGATTACGAAGAGCGATGGCAAGAAGTTTGGTAAGACTGAAAGCGGCAATATCTGGCTGGACCGTAACCGCACAACCCCATACCGCTTCTACCAGTTCTGGCTGAACGTCTCTGATGATGATGCTGAGCGCTATATCAAAATATTCACTTCGTTGGAGAAAGACGTTATTGATGCTCTCGTTGAGGAGCATAAGCAGGACCCCGGTCGTCGCATACTTCAGAAGCGTTTGGCTGAGGAGGTCACTGTGATGGTTCACTCTAAGGAAGACCTTGACATGGCTATTGAGGCCTCGAACATCCTCTTTGGCAAATCTACCAAGGAAGCTCTGGAGCGCCTCGACGAGCAGACCTTCCTCGATGTATTCGATGGTGTTGAGAAGCACGAGATTGGCACCGATCAGCTGGGGCAGCCCGCTATCGAACTGCTGACCACCGTTGCTCCCGTCTTCCCCTCTAAGGGCGAAATGCGCAAGATGGTGCAGGGCGGCGGTGTTTCTCTGAATAAGGAGAAGGTGACTGACCCGCAGCGTCTGATTACTGCCGACGACCTCATCGACGGCAAGTACCTACTGGCACAGAAAGGTAAGAAGAACTACTATCTGCTGATTGTCAAGTAAAGGTAAAAGGGTAAAAAAGTAAAAAGGCAAGAAATAATTTGGCAATATGCTAAATATTTCTTACCTTTGCACCCGCTTAACGCATATTGGTGTCCAATGGTGTAATGGTAGCACAACAGGTTTTGGTTCTGTTTGTGGTGGTTCGAATCCGCCTTGGACAACGTTTACGGAAAAAAGAGTGGTGCAATCCACTCTTTTTTCATAAATAATGATTACCTTTGCAGCATAATAAACTATTAAAGACAATTATACTATGCAGAATCTTTTTTCATTGGAAGGTAAGGTAGCGCTGGTAACTGGTGCTGCCTATGGTATTGGTTTCGCCATGGCCGAGGCATTGGCTAAGGCAGGTGCAGAGATTGCTTTCAACTGTCGTGGACAGGAACACATGGACAAAGCACTGGCTGATTATGAGGCTAAGGGCATCAAGGCACATGGATATATCTGTGACGTCACCAACGAGGCCGACGTACAGAAGATGGTAGCTGACATCCGCAAGGAATTGGGACATATTGACATCCTCGTCAATAATGCCGGCATCATCAAGCGCATCCCCATGCACGAGATGACACGCGAAGAGTTCCAGCAAGTCATCGACATCGACTTGGTGGGTCCATTCATTATGACCAAGGCCGTGATACCTGAGATGATAGAGCGCCGCGAAGGTAAGATTATCAATATCTGCTCAATGATGTCTGAGCTAGGACGTGAAACTGTCAGCGCATACGCTGCCGCCAAGGGTGGTCTGAAGATGCTAACCCGCAACATCTGCTCAGAATATGGTGAGTATAACATCCAGTGCAATGCCATTGGTCCTGGCTACATCGCCACGCCCCAGACTGCTCCGCTCCGTGAGCGTCAGGCCGATGGCAGCCGTCATCCGTTCGACTCGTTTATCTGTGCCAAGACCCCTGCAGGTCGCTGGCTCAATCCTGAGGAACTAGGTGGTCCTGCTGTTTTCCTGGCTTCTCATGCCTCGGATGCTGTCAATGGCCATGTGCTCTATGTGGACGGTGGCATCCTCGCCTACATCGGCAAGCAGCCCAAGTAACAATAGCAAATGAAGAAACTTTTTATAGAAACTTATGGATGTCAGATGAACGTCGCAGACTCGGAGGTTGTTGCCTCCGTGATGCAGATGGCTGGCTATGAGACCACGGAACAGCTGGATGATGCTGATGCCGTATTCCTGAACACCTGCTCAGTACGCGACAATGCTGAGCAGAAAATCTATCATCGCCTCGACGCCCTCGATGCCTTGCGTCGCAAACGCAAGCTCATTATCGGTGTTCTTGGCTGTATGGCTGAGCGCGTAAAGGACGACCTACTGGAGAACCACCACTGTGACCTAGTGGCTGGTCCTGATGCTTATCTGTCGTTACCCGACCTGATAGCACAGGCAGAGACGGGTCATAAGGCGATGAATATCGAACTATCCACCAGTGAGACCTACAAGAACATCGTGCCCCAGCGCCTGCATGGTGCCAAGATAGGTGGTTTCGTCAGCATCATGCGCGGTTGCAACAATTTCTGTCACTACTGCATCGTGCCTTACACCCGTGGTCGTGAGCGCAGCCGTGATTTGGAGAGTATATTAAGAGAGGTACGCGACCTGCGCGACCGTGGCTTCAAGGAAATAACGCTACTGGGACAGAATGTAAACAGCTATAATGCAGAGATTGGTTTCCCCAATCTCTTACGCCGCGTAGCTGAGGAGGCCCCCCAGATGCGTATCCGCTTCACCACGAGCCATCCAAAAGATATGAGCGACGAGACCCTGCGTGTCATAGCTGAGATGCCTAATGTCTGCAAGCACATCCACCTGCCTGTGCAGAGTGGTTCGGACCGTATCCTGAAACTGATGAATCGCAAGTACACCCGCGAATGGTACCTGGACCGTGTGGCCGCTATCCGTCGCATTATCCCCGACTGCGGACTGTCAACGGATATCTTTGTAGGATACCACAGTGAAACGGAGGAAGACCACCAGCTCAGCTTGTCGCTGATGCGTGAGGTGGGCTACGACTCTGCCTTTATGTTCAAATACTCGGAGCGTCCTGGCACCTACGCCTCGAAACACTTGCCCGACGATGTTCCTGAGGAAGAGAAGATACGCCGTCTGAACGAGCTCATCGCCCTGCAGACTGAGATTTCTGCTCAGCAGAACAAGAAAGACGAGGGAAAGGAATTCGATGTATTGTTGGAAGCTTTCTCGAAGCGTAGCCGTGAGCAGCTGATGGGACGTACGGAACAGAACAAGGCAGTCGTTGTCAACAAAGGCAATCACCATATCGGTGAGACGGTGCGCGTCCGCATCACGGGTTCAACGAGTGCTACTCTATTGGGTGAGATAATAGATAAAGGATAAGAGATAATAGATGTTACAGCGCGCACTATACCTGCTGAAATACTACTTGGTGACTATCGCATTGTTCGTGGTTGCCAAGTTGGTGTTTATGCTGGCATGTGGCGAGAGTCTATCGTTGAGCGACTATGCCGCTGTCGTGTGGCACGGTCTATCGCTTGACCTTTCTACAGCGCTCTATTTCTTTTGCGTACCCTTCCTGCTTACTATTTTCTCGCTATGGGTGAAGATGCCTCGCATCGTGTACCTTATATATAATATGGTGGTGGCTGTGGCCTTCTCGTTGGCTTTTGTCGCTGACACTAGCCTCTACCCTTTCTGGCGCTTCAAACTCGATGCATCGTGTCTGCAGTATTTGGAGACACCTACAGAAGCTATGGCCAGCGTGACGACAGGCTATTTGTTATTGAGGCTAGTCATGCTAATTATACTAGTAGTACTCATTTATCTAGCTTTTACCAGTCTTCACACTCGTTTTCAGCGTGCATACCATCGCATACTGGGCACCATCGTTGCCCTGCTACTCATTGGACCTATCATCATTGGTATTCGCGGTGGTCTGGGTGAGTCAACGACGAACATCGGACAGGTGTATTTCTCACAGAATCAGTTCTTAAACCATGCTGCTGTCAATCCTGTCTTCTCGTTCCTCTCGTCGTTAGGAAAGTCAGGCAGCTACATCGTCAGCTACAACTACATGCCTGATGACGAGTGTAAAGCACTGACTGATAGTCTGTTCTATACCGACAGTACGAATGCTGACACCTTGCTTACTACTCAGCGCCCCAACATCCTAATTATCGTCATGGAGAGTTGTGGTGGACAGTTTACAGAGATAGGTGGTCATCCAGAGATAACGCCTCGTTTGAACCAGTTGGCACAGGAAGGCATCTATTTCTCAGAGTGTTACGCCAACTCATGGCGCACCGACAAAGGTATGGTGAGTATCCTCAGTGGCTATCCCGCTTTCCCCGTCACGTCAGTCATGAAGGTACCTGAGAAGAGTCGCAAGATGCCATCGATAGCACATTCTCTTGGACAGGCTGGCTATCAGAACACCTTCTACTATGGTGGCGACATCAACTTCACCAATATGCGGAGCTACGTATTGGGGACGGGCTACGACCGTCTGGTATGGAAAGCCGACTACACGAGTGACGAACAGTCCACTTGTCAGTGGGGTGTGCGCGATGATATTATGTTCGATACGCTCTTAGCTGATATCCAGAAAGAACAGAACAACAAACCTTGGATGAAGACGCTGCTCACCCTATCCAGTCATGAACCATGGGACGTCCCCACGAAGGTGTTGGATGATGAGGTGTATAATGCCTTCAACTACCTAGACCAGTGCATTGGCCGTTTTATCGACGACTTGCGCAAGACACCCACTTGGAAGAACACATTGGTTGTCATTCTGCCCGACCACGGCTATCGCTACAAAGGCATTGACGAGAGCACGCGTCTCTACAACCATATCCCCATGCTGTGGGTAGGTGGTGCCGTCCGCCAGCCTGTTGTTATTGACTGTCTCTGCAACCAGAGCGACCTCGCCGCCACCCTACTTGGCCAGTTGGGTATCCGTCACGACGACTTCCGTTTTAGCCGTGACATCGCTAGCAACAGCTATCGTCAGCCGATGGCCTATCACAACTCTACCAATTGCGTATCTGTGTATGACACTACAGGTTGGATGGCCTACGACATTGATGCCAACAGCATGATTGCCAATGAGAGTAACGACAGCGAGCGCTTGCTTCGTTTGTCAAAGGCTATCCTTCAGTTGACCAGCCACGACCTGAAGAATAAGTAATTTTGAATAAAATTGTGTAGTTTTACACCAAAAAAACTTTCTCTTTTCAATTATTTTTTTTACCTTTGCAGCTTAGAAAGCACTAACTTGGCATGAAAGGTAAAAACTATCGACGATTGGCCATAGTAACAACGTTGTTGTTGCTATCAACCATCATTGCAAGGGCGCAACATGAGCGTTTCGTGTTTACCACTGCATGGATGGCTCAGGCACAGTTTGCTGGTTATTATGTAGCCTACGAGCGTGGGTTCTACAAGGAGGCAGGTCTTGATGTCGATATTCAGCACCCCACCCTGACTAGTTCAGCACTGACACGACTGAAGTCCCAACAGTGTCACGCCGCTATGTTTTCGCTCCTATCGGCTATGGACTTCATTTCCCAAGGATTCCCGTTGGTAAACATCTTCCAGGAATCCATGAACAGCAGTAACATGCTCATCTCGCGCTGGGATACCGACCCACTAAAGATGAAAGGTAAGAAGGTGGCTATCTTCAATTCCGACCCTAACTACCTGACCTACATCATGGATCGTCGCGAAGGAACACATTATAAATGGGTGCGATTCACCAGTGGCATCAACCTCTTCCTCAGCGGTGCTGTCGATGCCACGATGGTGGTCAGCTATAATGAGTACTACCAGCTGCTGCAATCTGGCTTCAAGCTCACTGAAGAGAGCATCTACCGATTCTCCGACCACGACTATAACATCCAGGAGATGGGTGTCTATGTGAAGCGCGACTACTTTGAAAAGCATCGTACTGCCTGCCAGAAATTTGCCAAAGCCAGTCGTCGCGGATGGGAATGGGCAGCCCAACATCCCAAGGAAGCACTCGAAATCGTCATGAAATACGTTCGCAAGTATCATTCTCCCACCAATCGCCACATGCAAAAGCTGATGCTGGAGGAATGTCTGCGACTGCAGATCAACAAGGACACGGGCAAACGTGAGTTCCGCGTACGAGAGGATATGGTACAGAAAGCCTCGCAAATGATGACAGAGAGTGGACTGATTGCACGTCCAGTAACGTATAAGGAGATTATGGGCTTATGAAGTGGGTGATACGATATATCCGCAGTTCGCTATCCAGAAGACTGAGTTTCTGGGTAGTGGTTTTCGTGGCGGCTATCTTCACCGCAGCTTTTGCCCTCATGTTCTCTGAGACGCGCGAGGTGGTGCGTGAAGAAGCCTGGAACAAGGCCACCAAGACCATTGAGGGTGCTGTGCTGCATATTGACAATACCCTTCACCGTGCCGAGGTGGCAGCCAACAACATGTTGGTGGTCATCGAGAGCCATCTTAACGAACCCGACCTCATGTTCGACTTTAGCAGGAAATTGCTGGAGAACAATCCAGACCTGACCGGTTGCAGCATCAGCTTCGAGCCCAATTATTATAAGGAGAAAGGCCGCTATTTCTGTGCCTATTCCTATAACAACGCAGACTCCATACAGACCAAACAGGTGGGAACAGACCATTACCAGTACCATTGCATGGACTGGTATCTCATTCCTTCGCTTCTCGACAAGCCCTACTGGATAGAGCCCTACTTTGAAGACACGAAAGAAGGCATCGTCATTAAGGATATTTTCTCCAGCTACAGTCAGCCCATCCACGATGCGAAGGGCCATGTGGTGGGTGTGCTCTCTGTTGACATCCGTCTCGACTGGTTCTCCTCCACCATCAGTAAGATTAAGCCCTACCCCCATTCCTATAGTGTCTTGCTGGGCAAGGGTGGCACCTATCTGGTGCATCCTGACACCACGAAGCTGTTCTACGAAACGGTGTTCACCCAGACCATGGAACATGAGGACTCCGTCATGAGGGGCATTGGCGAGGCTATGTTGGCTGGTGAGACGGGGCATCGCATTGTGAATATCGACGACGAACCCTGTTACGTATTCTACAAACCGTTTAAATATACGGGATGGAGCGTAGCCATTATCTGTCCTGAGCGCGACATCTTTGCCTCTTACAACAAGTTGCAGCGTACTGCACGTATCACGATGGTGGTGGGATTGCTGCTGTTGCTTGTATTCTGTCTGGTTATCGTTGACCGTAACCTGCGTTCGCTCAGGTGGCTTGCCAACTTTACCGCACTGACAACAGAAGGAGAATTTACCGATGAAGTACCTGACAGCAAACGCCCTGACGAGATAGGTAAGCTACAGCGTCGATTCAGGAAGATGCAACAGGCTCTCCGCCAATACACTGGTCAGTTGCGTCAGGAGACAGAAACTCTGGAGCAGCAGAACCTTGAGCTGGGCATCGCCTACAACCGCATCAAGGAAGAGGAACAACTAAAGACTAACGTGCTGCACCAGATGTCGGAAGAGATGGAGCAGCCCGTAAGGAATATTCTGACAGAGGCACGTGCCATCTGCGACTATCACCATGACCTGACTGAAGAAGACTTCAGCAGTACCGTCGACGATATGTTGCAGAGCACCACTCAGGTGACAACGCTTCTTGACATATACTTGCATGAAGCACAGGGAATAGGTGCTAGCGATGAAGTAAAACTGGAAGATTGAAAAGTGTATGAATACGGTCATCAGATATATCAATAAGTCGGTATCCGTCCGTCTGAGCGTTAGCATCCTGACGTTCGTCGTGGTTATCTTCGCGGTGACCATGACTATCCTCATACACCGTTCGAAGGCATCCGTACGGCAGGCCGCCATCGAAGAGTCCGGACAGATGCTCACCAATACGGTGCAGCGTCTCACCGGTATCATGGACGAGGTAGAGGTTGCCACACTCAACACCGACTGGCAAGTGCTTCGCAATCTGCAACCCGACTCATTGCTGGCACTGTCGGCACGCATATTGACCATCAATCCCATGCTAAACGGGTGCAGCATAGCAATGGTGCCCGACTACTTCCCCAGCGAGGGCCACTACTTCTCCGCTTACTCCTTTAATAACCAGGGACATATAGAGACAGAGAACGAAGGCAGCGACAAGTACCGCTACTTCGATATGGACTGGTATCAGGAACCCATGAAGCAAGGCAAGGCCTGCTGGGTAGATCCTTTCCAAGACTATAACCCCAGCGGTATCTATTCACGCGATGTTATTGCCAGCTTCTGTAAGCCGCTAGTCACCAACAACGGCAGGACCATTGGCGTGATATCTGTTGACCTCTCGCAGCGCATGCTTTCCCAGATTCTGATGCAGGAATGGCGCTATCCCGACTCCTACTTCATCCTCGTGGGTGCCAAGAATACTATCATTGCGTCTAGCAAAGCAGATGCAAAGATGAACGACTTGAAGCGTCGCGACTGCCTGGTCTTGCAACAGCCGTTGTCCGACTCTGGTTGGCGACTGGTTCTCGTGTGTCCTGAGGAGGATATCTTCAGGGACTACAACAACATGATTATGGTCATTGTCAGCATCATTGTCTTTGGTCTGTTGTTTATGTTTGCCATCTGTTATTACATCATTCGCAGAACTGTGAAACCTGTCACCACGCTGACCCGACTGACAACCGCTATTGCAGCGGGACATTTCGACCGTCAGATACCTCCCAGCACACGCATCGACGAGGTGGGTAAGTTGCAGAACAGTTTCCATACCATGCAACAGTCTATTGCCAGTCACGTGGCTGAGCTGGAAACGGCCCGCAGTGAGACAGAACGAAAGAATAAGGAACTGACAGTTGCCAAAACGCTGGCAGAGGAGTCTGACCAGAAGAAGACGGCATTCATCCAGGATATGTTCCACCAGATACGTACTCCTCTGAATATCATCAGCGGTTTTGCTCAGGTGCTGCGCGACGGTCATAGTCTTATGGGCGAAAAGGACTTGGATGATGTCACACGTGAAATCAAGTTGAACGGTCAGACCATCACCAGCATCATTGACAACTGGAAGAAGGTGCTGGAACTGGAACAGACTGGCGAGACACCGTTGACCGACCTCGTTGATTGCAGTGCACTCTGTCAGGAGGTGGTGCGCGACATCGTGATGCGCAACCCAGACACCGTAGAGCTGAAAGTGCAGATTCCTGCAGACAATCTGACGGTTACCACCAACAAGGCTTACCTGACGAAGATTCTCAGCGAGTTGCTGCATAATGCCAACAAATATACGCTACAGGGACAGATTACCATCGGTTGTGAGCAGAAAGCAGGCCACATCTGTTTCTACGTTGCCGACAATGGTCCAGGTATTCCGAAGGAAGACCAGGAACGCGCCTTCACGCAATTCACCAAACTCAACAACTTCAACGAAGGTCTGGGCATGGGTCTTTTCCTTTGTCGTCAGCTGGCTCAGCGACTGGGCGCTACCCTCGATATCGACAGCCTCTATGTTGGCGGCACCCGTATGGTACTTACATTACCCACACATCAATCATCTGAGTTATGAAGAAGCTGACAGTACTTGTCCCCATCCTTGCGCTAATCACCGCTATTGTCATGAGTTGCGGCGAAGAGCCTCGGCATCGTGGCATTACCGATGAAAACCAGCGCACGCATGTCGATTCCGTCATCTTCTCTGCCTTCGACACGCGTGACATACCTCGTACGCTCGCCGTCATCGACAGTGTGGAGAAGAAGGGCGAGTTGTCAAAAGTCAGGGGTCTCTTCTATCGCAGCATCTCCTATAACTCCAGTGGTCAATACCGTAAGTCGCTGAACCTCTATTACAAACTGGCAGATGTCAGCGCCAGCGAACTGGAAGATCAGGGCGACTTCGAGTGCTATAACTATACCTGCAAGGACTATCTCCGCCTGTTGTGCCACATGAAGCGCTACGACGAAGTCCTTCGCGAAGCCAACGTCTTCGACAAGAAGCTGAGAGAAGCAGGGGGCGACGAGTTCACGCGTCTTCACGATATAGCAGAAATGATTGGTGAGAGCCAGCTCTATCTCGGCCAGAAAACAGAGGCGGCAGAGAGTTTTCAGGCAGCGCTGAACGACATTCACAACATGCTGAAAATCCACCACGCCCCACTCGACTTCCGTGAGAGTCAGCACACCATGAAATCGGTGGCGCTGGCTTATATCCAGGCAGGCAACTATGCAGAGGCCCTTCCTTGGGTAGAACGTCAGGACTCCTTGTTTGCCATTGCCAGCAACCGCTCTGACCGAGACACTATCTATATCGACGAGATGAAGGCCGACATCTGCTATTGCCGTGCCCTGTTGGAGCATAAGCGCGGAGGAACAATAGCCGCTGAGCGAGCCTACAAAGACTATCTCTCCACACGCACCTCGAAGCGGTTGGGGCATGTCGTCAACAGCACGGAATACCTGATGTTGACACAGCGTTACGACGAAGCCGCCGACCATTACAAGCACCTTCATCGCTACATGCAGGAGAGTGCTTTCGAAACAGACCTTGAAAACATTGGTCGCTATCTGTTTCCCAAATACCGCGCCAACCTCTTTGCCGGGCGCAAGGATTCAGCACTCAGCGTAGCCAGCCAGATAGCCGAGGCCTACGACTCAGCCCTTGTCAGACAGAAGCGTACCGATGCCATACTGCTTTCCACCATCTACGAAACAGATGCCAAAGAGCGCCAGCAGGCTGAACAGGAAAGCCGACACTTGCAGTTCTTGCTGTTGGGTGTGATAGCTGTCATGCTGTTCATCATCATCTTCCTTGCCATCTACGCCTATCGTCTTCGTAAGGCATAGATTAAGATAATTCATATTTACCCTCATATTCGTGCTTGTTCTTAAGGAATAGGCATGTTTTTTTATGTTAAATATAAGAAAATCGCAGTTTTTTTGATTTTTTTTGAAAAAAACTTTGCAGTTTCATAGATTTTATTTACCTTTGCTCCCGAAATGCCTGCCCATGTGAGGGTGGGTACGTTAAAACTTACATCGATGGAACGAGACCTCAGGCCATTTGTACGGCCAGTCTCGAAGGGCGTTTTCGAACGTTACTGTCTGTAGATATCAAACTTAGCAAACTTGAATCTTAATGCAGCGGTGATGCAACAGAAGCGTCTACGTGGGTTGATTTTTATATCTTCCCTGCGGCCACCAATCCCTTTATATATAAATAAGGTGTACACCCCAAGAAGGTGCACGCTGTTTGCGTATATAATAGTCGGGAATGACTGCGCTGTAGTGTGTATTTATAAATATCGCTCGGCGTGGGCAGGCTTTACGTTGCTTATCCTCATTAAGGGGCAATGCTAAGGCCTGATATCTAGGGATAAGCACGGGAGGAGCATTTTCCCACGTCTTTTTTGTTTCCATACGTTTTTTGTTAATAAGTAGTCGGCAGTGGGGAATGGTCGGCCAGCACGTGATGTGTCCTGAATTTCGAGAATTATTATTATATCAATTTATTTATTAACTAAATTTTAAACGTATGAGAAAACATTTTCTTTTATTGTTTCTGTTAACTCTCTTGCCATTGGCAGGTTGGGCTACAGATTACAGTGTTTATGTTAATGCAAAAGCCATATCAATCACTTATGGCACAGCAAATCCTGCTGCAAATGCTGTAAACGTAGGCATGTTTACTGCAAACCTCGTTGGCACTGGAGCTGGCGTTGATGGTGCTGTTAAAGAAGCAATTGCAGGAAAGCTGACTTTTGCAACGGAACGTGTGGCAACTTCTCCCGTTAGTGGCAGTTACACCTTCACTTTAGCTCTTGCTGATGTTACAGATAATACTGTAACTGTTAGTGGTGATGATTATACCATTCTTTTGCAGGAGGCTACCAATGACCTCGTGGTGACTAAGGCTGATGGTGCTGTAGTTGATGTTGTCCCTGTTTTAGTGACAGGTGCTTTGTCATTTACTAATGCAGAGCAAGACCTTCTTTCTAATTATGGTTCTGGTAAAATTGATGGAACAACAGTTACCGGCCTTCCTTTGGAGTATTCTTATGATGACGGTGCAAACTGGAGAGATGATACTAAATTCACAGATGCTGGTACCTATACTATCAAATATCGTGTAAAGGAGACAGATAACTATACAGCATCTGCTGCCGCTGTGCTTGATAATAAGGTAGTTGCTAAGGCAACACCAGTAGTTACTGCTCCTGGACTTGTATCTCCTCTTACTTATACTGGTTTAGGACAGGAGGTTATTTCTACTCCGAGTAAAGCAACCTTTGGTGCAACTGTAACATATCGTCTTCAGAAGTGGAATGGTACAGGTTGGGATACAGCTGGTCCTGCTAATACAGATCCTACTGCCATAAAAGCTACCAATGCTGGTACTTATCGTGTTCGTGCATATGTTGTTGAGAGTACAAACTATAATACAGTAGAGGCTTATACCGATGAATTTACTGTTGCAAAGGCTTCTCTGACTATCGCTATCAAGACAGGTCAGAGCAAGGAGTATGCTTTACCTGCTAACGCTGACCCCACCCTTGTATACGAGTACACTGGCTTGTTAAATAACGAAGATCCTGCAGATTTGATTGCTGCTGGTGACCTTGTAGTTTCTGGTATGACCCGTGTAGCAGGTGAGAATGCAGGTGTTTATCCAATTACCATTGATGATGTAGATGCTTTCACCGCAAAGAATTACGAGATTACCGTTAACAGCATTTCTCGTAACTTCTCCATTACCTCGAAGGCACTTGCAGAAGTTGGTTTCACATTCACAGTTGATCCTGCTGCAAGTAAGGTATTCACAGGTGAGGGTATTGAGCCTGGTTTGTCTGTAGCTAAGTATGGTGCCAACGATTTAACATTGGGTACAGATTTTACACTCTCTTACTCAAATAATACTAATGTAGGTACTGATGCCGCTGTTATGACTATCACTGGTAAGGGTAACTTCAAGGGTACACTTACAAGAAACTTTAGCATTACAAAGAAGAATATCTATATTCGCCCGGTAAATGCTACAAAGGTTTATGGCACTGGAGATCCGGAGTTTACTTGGGAACTGTATACATCACCAACAAGTACTGCTGCTGCTGACAAAGTAGATAACAGCGTTCTGGGTGGAACTGTCGAACTGGCTCGTGTACCAGGTGCGAATGTAGGTACCTATAAGATCTATGTCAAGAACTATACTCTTGCAACAGAAGATCAGGATAATTATAAGGTTGATAATGTGCTGAATGATGTTAATTCTGATGATGCCAAGAATATTACAGCTACCTTCACAATCACCGCTCCGACCGAGGGCCTCGTACTGAAGTTCAAGGAAGGTTCTACTGCTGAAAAGGTTTACGGTGATGACGATCCTGCATGGACAATCAATGACCTCGAGGTTGAAAGTGGACTTGCATCAACTGACACCTGGGACGATGTAAAAGCTTCTCTGGGTACTCCCGTATTTGCTCTGGAAAGTCAGAATGCTGGTCCGACACAGGTTAATGTCACCAACTTGGCTTCTCCTGTCTATCCTTCTGTAACCGTTACTCCAATGGACTTCACCGTTAATAAGCGTCCAATTGCTGTAGTCGTTAATCCTCAGGAGGTAGCCTATGGTGTAGCAGTTGCAAGTACTACTGCTAATTGGGAAATGAGAGTTGGTGTTACTGAGAGTAAGGGTCTTGCCAATAACGTGGGTCTTGGCATTACCGATACTCAGGCAAGTGTAGATCTTACTGTTAAGACAGCAGAACTCATTGGAACATATGCTCCAGGTTCAGTAACTGAAAATGCTATTATTGCCGAGATAGCTTCGACTAGCAACTATGTATTGCTTACGGACGCTGAGGTAACATCTGTGGATAAGGCCAACACTTGGGGTACTTTGACCATTACTGCTGCTCCCGGCACACTGTCTCTCGATGATTCACAGACAAATCTGGTTGAACAGCTCACTGCCTTTAACGGCCAAGCACTTGCTAGTGTGTTGATTAAGTTTGGTGAACGCAGCAATCATAAGTATTCTGAGGATCCAGCAGACACTGATACGTACCCATGTGAGCCTGAAAAGTGGACTACAATGGTTCTGCCATTCGATATCTCTGTAGCTGACCTGTCAAAAGCTCTTGGCTATGCAATTGTGAACGTAATCAATCCTAGCAGAACAGAAGTAAGTGGAACTGGTTCTAAGTTCTATGGTAAGCTGACAATGACTGGTGGTAACGACTATGTTGATGCAGATCCAGAGAAAAACGATACTAAGCTTGCTGCTAACAAGCCATTCATGCTGAAGCTTGCTGACGGTATTAATCCCGCTGTTTACTATGACTTTGGCGCTCAGACTATCAAAGCTCCTACTGCTCTCAGTGTTGATGCAGGCGGTGACTGCACATTCGTAGGTACTTATGCTGCTAAGAAGGTTACTAAGGATGACGAGGCTGCAATTTGGTTCATGAACGGTAACGAAGATGGCTGGCAGTACATTAACTCAACTTCTTCAGCCGTATGGACAATCCTTCCATTCGAGGCATACATCGATATGAGTGCAGTTCCTACGCCAGCTCGCAACATGACATTCTATGCTGAGGATGTCGACGGTACCGTTACTGCTATCAATGGCGTTACCAATGAGGTTCTTGGCACTAAGTTGAATGCTGAGGGTTGGTACACCATCAATGGTATGAAGCTTCAGAGTGCTCCTATCGAGAAGGGTGTTTACATCAACAACGGTAAGAAGATCGTGATTAAGTAATTGCGACCGACTGAATAAAACTGAAAAAGTGAGAGTCCGCTCACGCTCACAAAGTGTGAGTGGACTCAAACTTAAACTTAAGTATAATATTTAATTTTGAGAAGAAAGAAATGAAAAAGATTGAATATCAGGCTCCAGAGATGGAGGTTGTAAAACTTCGTGGCCCTCAGGTGTTGCTGGAAACAAGTGGCGAAGAGGCTGGCGGTGGCGGTCACGGTCACGCTCGTGAGTTAGGGTTTGATGACGAGGAATAATCTCTTCATTCAACAAACTTATTCTGGGGCGCAGGGCCACACAAATCGCCTCGCGCCCCAGAATTTATTAAATACGCAAGTAGCACAATAGGGTGCAGCCAGAGGTTCAATTCCTCGCTATGCGACAAATAAATGCGATCTATGAAATAATGAACAAATGAAATAGACCTAACATCCCTAACATGGATTCTCTGAAAGCCCGATGTACAGGGCGTTTGAGGACTATGACCGGTATGCTAGACCTACCATCAGACCTAACACTATCCCTAACATCATCCCTAACATAGGGGTGTAAAGGAAGGTGGATGTCCGAAGCCTGAAAGCATGTTAGGTTTCATGTTAGGTCTGATGGTAGGGATGGTGTTAGGGATAAATAAAAAGACTAAATCGTAACATTCTGTCTTACAGCAATATGCGAGCTTTATGTTAGGGATGTTAGGTCTTTTGCGAAAAAGGCTCAGAAATACAGCTAATAGGAATCGTAGCTAGCCTAATACAGCTCCTAGTTAGCCTAATAACGACCTCGTAATAGCTGTACTATGAAGATGTAAGATGTAAGAGGTAAGAGGTAAGAAGGAAGAGGGAAGATGTATAACGGAAGCGCCCAGTCGGTGGGCAAGATAAAGGAGTTCGATTCTCCACTTCGCGACAACTATATTTCGATATAGTTTTAAAAATTTGGTTAATAAGGCAGTTGGCCCGGGAGGGTGGTCTGTCATTAAGTGAATTAAAGAAATTTTTAAAAGAGTGCTGTCGCCCGCCCGTGATGGGTACGCGACAGTTTTAGAACTACTGGGAAGCGCTGACAGGTGTGAGAGGGCAGGCATTTTCTCTCACAATCAGTCGGTTGCTTCCCAAATTTTCTGCGGCTATTTATAGAACCTGTTCAGGCGCTTGATGGCAGCATCGAAGGCCTTGGGATTGATGTGGTAGTTGGGAACGGGATTGAGATGGGCATCGGTGACCTCGATATAGCCGGCACCTTCCTTGGTGAGGATGGTGTCGCCCTCGACGATGAAGGCGTAGCGCAGCTCATTGCCTACATAGTGCCAGAGACGGGGCGTGGTGTCGCTAAGCAAGTAGCCATTGCTGTAGTCGTCAATGGGGTTGGTCACACCCAGGTAGTCGTGCATCAAGGTGGGCACGAAGTCGAGGTGCGTGGTGCGGTGGGTATGCACAGAGGTGAGGGATGAGGGGTGAGAGGTGAGAGAATCTGGCTCGTGCACGATGAGGGGCACGCCAATCTGATACTGGGTAAAGTTGGAGTTATGGCCCCAGTAGTTCTTGTGGTTCTCATTATACTCCTGTGCGTGGTCGCCAGTAATATATATTAAGGTATTGTCGTACATACCCAATTGCTTCATCTGACTGATTATCTCACCCACCATCTTGTCCGTCTGGTAGGCTGAGTTGCGATAGAGATTCCAGAAGGGTGTGGGATCCATGTCGTTGTGTAGCTCGTCGAAGCGGCCATATTCCCACGATGGTTGGAAGCGTGTGAGCAACTCCTTAGGCAGGCTGTAGGCATGCAGCAGGTCGAAGAAGATGAAGGCAAAGAAGGGCTTATTGTCGTCCTTTAGCGTAGGCAGGTCGCAGATAAGGTCTTCCTTGATGTTCATATCGCGATTATAGGACGTATTGCCTGCCGTACGTATGCGGAGGTTGGGCACGTGACCGAAAAGCATGCGAGCAAAGGGCGGGTCAACGAGCGAGGCGCTGGGATAGGTGCGGACGTTATAGCCCTGCTTCAGTAGTTCGTCAACAAGCACCGGACTGGTACGGTTGGTGTCCCACGCCGTCCAGTAAGAAGGCTGTAAACCCGTGAACATGCCGAAGACGGAATACGATGTGCCATTGCCACAGCTGACGTGGTTCTGGTACCACTGTTCCTCATGTGCCAGTTGCCAGAGGTTGGGCATACACTCCTCAGTGAGTGCCCGACGACTCCAAGAGTCAATAAGGATAATCAGGATGTTGGGGCGCCGGCTAAGCGTCTGATCCGTCTTGATGGGGTGTAGCGGATAGACAAGGTCGCCGCCAGTGGTTTCGTCAACCTGCATGACGTTGCGCTCAAAACCCATATCCTCCAACAAATCGCTGGTAGATAGTGGGAAGTAGTAAGGTACTAACTTGACACACTTGAGCACCGTCGGCTTGAAGACAAACGAACCATAGACGTGGATGGCGTTGGCAATGAGCAATGTGCCGACAAGTGACAGGATGGAGATGACGGTATAGCGCTTCTGCCAGTACTGGAGCATGCGCCCGCTAAGCCACCAGCCACCAATGCACAGAGCCACGATAACGGCAAGCATGAGACCTTCAGTAGCATAGAGCTGCCAACTGAAGTCAAAGATGTCGCCAGCCGCAGGGCCTGTCAACATATTGAGAATGAAGCCGTTCAGGTGGAAACGGTAAATCTTGTACACCTGCATATTGATGAAGCCCGTCATCATGAGCAGGCTAGTAGCCGTCACAAATAGCGTAATAGCCAGTCGGCGAAGTTTTAGCAATGCCCACGGCAGGAAGAACACCAGCCATAAGGCCAGTAGCAGGATGGCAGCATGCGAGAAACAGGAGGTAATGAAAAACAGCCAGCCAGTAGCGTCGAGCGATGAGGCCACGCTATCGCCCTGTATATAAAATAGGAGTAGCAAACCACCCAGGATGGTTGCCAATACATAATATATAAAACCTTGCTTGATGAGTTTCATGCTACACAAAAATGCTTAGTTCTTAATGATCAATCTGTTCTGTGTCATTCGCTCCATATACTGCTGGATGATGGCTTTCAACTCACGCTCCATCTGTGGCTGTTCAGCCACTTTGCCCATCATGTTGGTCTTCATCAGTGAGTCGGTAAGTGCATAGACGCCACATGTCCGCTGACCATCGAATTGCAGGATATGACCGTGCTTGACATACTGGTAGATACCGTTCAGGTAGTTCACCGCCCATGTGTCCTCAGCAGGTGTCGTTAGCAAATCCACGCCAAAGGACAGATAAGGCAAGTCATAACCCAAATATTCCAAGATAGTTGGCATGATGTCGGTCTGCTGGGCAATGGCATCCACCATTCCCTCACCCATCTCGCCACTGGGATCGTAGAAGATGACAGGCGACGCGAAGCCTCCAATATCCGTGCGGTAGTGCTGGTATTTCGTCATATTCGTGTGGTCGCTGGTGATGGCAAAGATGGTGTTCTCGTACCACGGTTGTTTCTTAGCACTCTCGAAGAAATGCTGCAAGGCCATGTCGGTATAGCGTATTACCGGATAGATTTCCATCTCAGGGTCTTCGTTCTTGAAAACATCTTTATAAGCGTCAGGTACTCGGAACGGATGGTGACTGGACAATGTGAACAGCGCCGTCATAAAGGGTTGCTTCATGTCGGTTATCTTCTGACACATATACTGCATGAACGGCTCGTCGCTAATACCCCACCAACCATCATATTCCGCGTCACCCTTGGTACGTGGGTCAGCGACAAAGTCTTCACGACCATAGTACTCCTTAAACTTCGTAGCACGGGCGAAGGCCATAAAGCCCATCGAGCCGCGCTCGGCCCCATGGAAGAAAGCCGTCTCGTAGCCTTTGCCATTCAAACAGTCTGCCAGTCCCGATACGTCGTTAACACTGTAAGGCGACAAGAAGAACGGCTCGACAAACATCGGTATTGACGAGAGTATTGACGGCATGCCGTCAATAGACTTGCGGCCATTGCAATAGCTGTAGCGGTAGGTCAGTGCCCCATGTGCCAATAGCGAGTCGGTAAACGGAGTCTGCGAAGGATAGCCGGCATCCTGGTTATACGTCCCTATATATTCTCTGCCAAAACTCTCAATGATAATCACCACCACATTCTTCTTCATGAATGGATGGCGGCATTGCGGCTGATGAATAGGGGTGTATATCTGCTCCAACTGCTTAGCATCATAATAGGCAATGACTTCAAAGTTGTTCTTGCCGATGGTACGTATCAGCGAGAATGGGGTATTCAACACCAGACCCGTTTCTGTAGGACGGTCGCAGTAATTATTAGCATTCGACACGGTGATTGGACGAATGTCGCGCGTCCAACCGCCACGCATACCAGCCACGCAAAACGGTACAAAGCCCAATAGCGACACCAGCATCACGGGATAGTAAACGGGAAGCCGTTTTTTCAGTTCGCTGACATCAGACTTCACATACAGTTTCCATAAGCCCCATGCTACCAGACCTGCCAGTACGAAGAAGTACCAGTGGCTCACCATCTCTGTCCAGAAGATACCACCAAGGTTGTTCTCGTTCTGGAACTCCTGGAAGATGGTCGTTGTGGTGCGTCGCATACTATAGCGAAAATACACCGTATCGACAAGGTTGACCGCCAGTGTCAGGATATTAACCACCACGAATACCCATCGGCAAATGTTATGATAGGTTTTGTTCTCCTTCCAATGCAGGGGGAACAGCACCATGACAATCCACAAAGCATTGGTATAGAGGATGGCCGTGGTATCGAACATCAGTCCACCACGCATCATTTCCAAGAAATGGGGCCACGTCAGGTTGTCGGCATAGAAGTTCCAGTTCTCTGCCAGAAACACCATGCGCGCTATGAAATACACCACGTAAGCCAGTAGCAAGTTCAGCAGCATGCTGGCCAGTGGTGACAGATATGTCCATACTGTTTTTTTGTTCATGGGCGCAAAATTACGAAATAATTATGAATTATGCATTATGAATTATGAATTATTTTGTACCTTTGTAGCCAAAATATAACAAGATATGCTGAAACAGTTTTTCTCCGTCATGGCGCGCTACCTCCGCCCATACCGTAAATACTTGGGATGGTCGGTGGTGCTGAACTTCCTGTCACAGTGGATGAACGTGTTCTCCTTCGCCGTGCTGATACCCATTCTGAACATCCTGTTTAAGATAGATACACAGGTATATACCTACAAACCTTGGTCATGGGATACGCTGGACAAGGAACTCATCGTCAACAACGCCTATGCGTGGGTGCAGGAACTGATTAGCATTCACGGTGCTTTCCTGACGCTGGTATATATGGGACTAGCACTTGTTATCATGACAGGTATCAAGACGTTGGGCTACTTCGCTTCGTCGGCCGTAATGATACCACTCAGAACTGGTGTAGTTCGCGATATTCGCATCGAGGTGTACGAGAAGGTGCTACGTCTGCCACTGAGTTTCTTCTCTGACGAGCGTAAGGGCGATATAATTGCCCGTATGTCGTCGGATGTAGGTGCCGTAGAAAACTCCATCACCAGCAGTATTGATATGCTCATCCGCCAGCCTATCGCCATCATCGTATGTTTCTCGACGATGATATGGGTCAGCTGGCAACTGACACTCTTCGTACTCATCATTGCTCCAATAGCTGGTTGGATAATGGGTACGGTAAGCCGTAAGCTGAAGTCACAGTCGGCAACGGTGCAGAACCAGTGGGGCGACCTGTTGGCACAACTTGACGAGACGCTGGGCGGTTTGCGTATCATCAAGGCATTCATTGCTGAGCATAAGATGTTGCAACGCTTTATCAATATCAATGACCAATACCGCTCAAACGTCAATGCAATGGCTATCCGCCAGAGTGCTGCTCACCCCATGTCGGAATTCTTAGGAACGGTTATCATCGTCGTGGTGCTGTGGTTTGGTGGCTACCTTATTCTTAGTGAGTCGAACCTTATCGATGCATCGACGTTTATCTTCTATATGGTCATTCTGTATAGCGTCATCAATCCTATCAAGGAACTGTCGAAGGCCACCTACCAGATACCAGTCGGACTGGCATCGATGGACCGTATCGACTTTATCCTCAAGGCTGACAACCCCATCAAGGAACCAACAGAGCCTCAACCGATGACATCGTTTGAGAAGGATATTGAACTGCGTAACGTGTCGTTCAGCTATGTTGAGGGGCGTCAGGTGCTGAAAAACATCAACCTGAAGGTGCCCAAGGGCAAGACCATTGCATTGGTGGGACAGTCGGGTTCGGGTAAATCTACACTGGTAGACCTGATTCCCCGTTACCATGATGTCAACGAGGGTGAAGTGCTGATTGACGGAAAGAACATCAAGACGGTACGTATCTCAGAGTTGCGTGCGCTGATAGGCAACGTCAATCAGGAAGCCATCCTTTTCAATGATACCTTCTATAATAATATCACCTTTGGTGTGGAGAATGCCACGATGGAACAGGTCATTGAGGCTGCGAAGATAGCTAACGCCCATGAATTTATCATGGAAAGTGAGCATGGTTACGACACGATGATTGGTGACCGCGGCGGCAGACTCTCTGGCGGTCAGCGTCAACGCGTCAGCATTGCCCGCGCCATTCTGAAGAATCCACCTATTCTTATTCTTGACGAAGCGACGTCAGCACTCGATACCGAGTCAGAGCGCCTGGTACAGGAAGCTTTGGAGCGTTTGATGAAGTCGCGCACTACTATTGCCATTGCTCACCGTCTCTCTACTATCAAAAATGCCAGCGAGATCTACGTGCTCTATGAAGGCGAGATTGTAGAGTCTGGTCAGCACGACGAACTCATTGCTAAGAATGGCTATTACAAGCGTCTGTATGACATGCAGCAACTGTAAGGGCCCTATGTCAACCTAAATTCCGGATTATGAAGTTATTGTATATTACTCCTTGGATACCCTATCCATTGACAAATGGTGGAAATCAGGCATTCTTTATGATGGCCGACAATGTCAGGAAGCATCATGACCTATCAGTGCTGTTGTATGTTCACCATAGTGCAGATAAGGCATACATTGATGAATTGAAGAAACTATGGCCCGATGTCACATTCTATATCTTTGATGATGAGACAGAACACGAGTTTCTGATGAGCCATCCCGAACTCAGCCCTTATTGCGGTATGTCACGGAAAGACAAGATGCAGTGCAAGAGCTATAACTTTGTGATGCACTCCATGCAACGAAAGATAGCACGCAAGAGACGTAAATGGGATGCTAGTCATGACGATTACGTCAGAAGCAACTCTACACTGTATATGGAAAATTCCGACCTGACAATCTCATTCTGTAGCTATGTGAACGACGTGGCCTCAAAAGGTTTTGATATTGTACAGGTTGAATTCTATGATTATCTGCCGTTGGTTTATGCTCTGCCACAACAGTGCAAGAAGGTGTTTGTTCACCATGAGTTACGCTTCGTACGTAATGAGATAGAGGTCGAGATGTTCAAGAACGTACTGCCAAGTGACATCATGATGCGGGAGAAGAAGAAAGCAGAGGAGCTGGCTGCATTGTCTGCATACGATGCCGTGATTACGTTGACGGACATTGACAAAAACATCTTGAAAGACCATCTACCAGAGGGCAAGCTGTTCACCTCGCCGGCTATTACCCAGACGGTGTCTCTTGAACATCTGTCCTTCAAACCTGCCAAGGATTTGGTATTTGTCGGTAATGGAAGCCACTTCCCCAATGCCGACGGAATGCTATGGTTCTGTAGTGAAATTGCCCCGGCAATGAAAGCCCAAGGCATCAAAATGCCAACAATCTATGTTACGGGCAACTGGGATGCAAAGACCAAAGAGAAATTAACAGGACTGTGTCCTGAAATAGTTTTCTCTGGTTTTATCGATGACCTGCAATCGTTCCTGAACGGGAAATTGTCTGTCGTACCTATAAGAATAGGTAGCGGTATGCGTATGAAACTGATAGACACAGCATGTGCCGGTGCGCCAATAGTAACGACATCCAAAGGCTGTGAAGGTCTACCTTTTGTTGATGGAAAGAACTGTCTGATAGCTGATAGCGCAGAAGACTTCGCAAAGGCTGTTACCCGTATGCTGGCTGATGAAACTCTTCAGCAGACCTTGGCAGTTAATGCCCAGAGTTCTCAGAGCAATATGCTCAATGAGAGCAAATTATTGGAAAAGCGTATTGCAGTATATGAACACCTTATAGGAGTGCCTTCAAGATAGCCTTTCCTGGTACTTGATATTTCTTCCTTTCAAGATACAACTTCACAAGCGTACCCTTAGGAGTATGCTTGAGATTGTATTTCCGATGCTGGCGCAACAGTCCGTCAAGAGAACCCAGCAGGTTGTCGCGGTCTGCATGGTCTTTCAGTAACTCGGCCACCGCAACACGATATTGGTTAGCAGCCACAATCTTCTGGATATTGTTCTTATTGTCCTGCGAAGAGATGTTGTCACCGCTGAGTCTGAAATGCACCAGTATATTTGATACTGATGCTATGCCACCGTCCTTAGCAACACGAAAGACGGAAAGGTAGTCTGCATACCATGCCAATGGCAACATAGCATATCCTCCAACAGCATCAAGAGCCTTCTTTCTGAACATCCACTCCGAAATGGTTTGGCTACGGTAATTACGACAAACATGCCAGAGATAGTCGTCCCACGACTCCCACTCAGGAGCACTGGCATAACGGTTAATCTCCTTGCCGTCTGCATTGATGAAGTTTGCCCTTGCACGGAATACATTGGTTTCCGGATGCCGCTCAGCTAATGTCAGCATCTGTTCCAAGAAATACTTGTCGTAGAGGTCATCGTCACATAATAGCGCGAAATATTCTCCTTTAGCATACGAGAGACATTTGTTCCAATTCTGGGCAGGATTTTTTCCTCCCAGATTGGTCTCATTAGTAAAATACCTGATGCGCTTGTCGTTGAAGTGTTCCACCACGCTGTCAATATCCTCTGGTGACTTGTCGTTGACAATAATCAACTCGAAATCCTGAATGCTCTGGTTAAGCACCGATTGTATGGCGTCAGCCAGGAACTTCTTCTTATAGGCGGGAATAGCTATGCTTACTAATGGTGTCATATATTCGTCAATAATAATATGAGATTACATACTTCATGAAGAGAAATTGCTAAGGAAACCGATATTCCAGCGGTGGCGCAAGAAACCAAAGAGGTTCTTGCCTAACTCGTAATAAATGATATCAAGTGTGTTGCCACTACACAGGGTTGGATATTCGTTGCGTAATTGTTGGCGCTCCTCTTCCGTCATATCTGCCCTGCGCAAACGTTTGGAAAGACGCCCTTTCAGACAGCGCTGTTCAAGGGTGGTAAGTTTACATAACGAGGCAATATATCTGATAGTTTTCATCTCGTCGTTCCAAACATGGAAGACATCTTTCTTGGAATCTTCTGTCACTTTGCGCTGGTGCTGGCGGAAACGGCTCAGCATATCGTAAACCTCAATGACGCGACCAGCTGCACAGACACTCGCCCAGAAATGCCAGTCACCACAGTAGCGGAACTGCTTATAGTCGGGATTGGCCCTGTCATAGACGTCGCGACGGAATACCGCCATACTGGCATTGTAAATATAATTGAAGATGAGCAGATGGCGCAGGAAGGTGCAACTGCCATCAATGGTTATCTGTCCTGGCTGTGCAGGGTTCTTGGTGTTCTGTTCCGATAACAGTGCTCCATCGGCATCAATTAGTCGTGAATGACAGAACGCTACGCTGGCGTCAGGGTGCTGTTCCAACTGTCCGATCAGTGTCTCTAGCAGTTGCAGCTCAGCAACATCGTCACTCTCCGCAATCCAGATGTATCTTCCTTTGGCCATACTGATGCCGCGTTCCCACTGGATGAATGTATTGCGAGTGTTTTGCTCGTTGATAAGGATATGCGATACATGCGGATTGCTGCGATATTGTTCAATAACCTCTACACTGTTGTCAGGCGAGCAGTCGTCGAGGATGATGACCTCAAAGTCCTGATAGGTCTGGTTCAACACACTGTCTATGCGCTCCTTCAGATAGGGTGCATGATTGTAGTTGGGGATGATGACGCTTACAGTGGGAGACATATAAATAAAGATTATTAGGAGTGTATCACTTCGTCAAACAGTTTACCAGCATGGTTGAAGAGGAACTGCTGCTTATATTCTTTGGCATGTGCGAGGATGGCGGCCTGTAGACTTTCGTCAGTAAGTATGCGGTGTAACGCCTCTGCCAATGCTTCAGCATTGCCGACTGGTGTTAACAGACCAGCTTGCCCGTTGTCTAGAATCTCACGAGGACCTGTGGGACAGTCGGTTGCAACGATGAGTTTACCCATAATGAGCGACTCAATCATGACGGTGGGCAGACCTTCAAACTTGGCACTGTGGGCAATGGCCTTGGCATGGGCAATCCACGGATAAGGGTTGCTGCTGAAGCCAAGGAATACCACATGTTCGCTAATGCATAATTCCTGAGCCAACTGGCGCAGCTGCTGCTCATCACGTCCCTTACCCAGTAGGTAAAGCTTCTCCGTATGGTGGTATTGTTCATGCAGCACTTTATAGGCACGGATGAGTGTGGTGAGATCTTTCTGTGACTCCTCCAATCGTTCGATGGCAAGGATATAACTGCCATTGAGGCGAGGGTCGCCAACAGATTCACAGGCACGTCGCTGCAACAGCTGTTCGTCTTTGGCATTATAGATAAGACGCCATCTGCCTTCCAACCAAGGGAACAGCTCCTTGCCTTCGTCAAGCATGGCTCGTGAGATGGTGACAATGCGATCGTAATAGCGCAGGTGGTTGCCAATGCGCTTCGTGCGTCGTGCATTCTGCTCCATGAGTTGCTTGAAGCTGAAGTGGAACCACGCCACTTTCCTGGTCTTAACATCTTTCAAATAGGCATAGTGGCAACAATCAAAGTCGATAACAACATCGTGCTGCTTTGCTAATTGATGTAGCTTATTGCCTATCATGTAGCGACGGATTGGCGAGAGAACAGCCTCATCGTACATCTTTATATAAAAAGGTAGCCGCTGGGTAATCTTCTGCTGTCGCCAGCGAGTTAAGGCTGGCTGATCTACCAGATACACGACATCCACCTGCTCAGGTATCTGTTTCCTGAAAACTTCCAGTTCACCCATGTGGATACTGATGGCCAATGTGATGTGATAGTCGCTACGTTGCGCCAGATAACGCAGGTAATCAAGCAACACCGCATCGATACCACCGTCGAGGAATCGGCTCAAAAGAAACAGTATTCGCGTCATGTTTTTCCTGTTTTGTGTGCAAAGATACTAAATTTCTTTGAAGTTTCAAAGAAAATATGTATCTTTGCATCGACGATATGAAAAGAAGGCTGAATAAACTGTTAGCATACTGCTGCTTCGCCCTGCTTTGGGTGACGTCTATATTCCCTATGTGGGTACATTATCTGTTCTCAGATATGATGTACCTTATATTATATCGGATGGCAGGCTACAGAACGAAGATTGTCCGCAAAAATATCAATACAGCCTTCCCTGAGAAAAGTGACCAGGAAGTAAAAAAGATAGAACGCGAGTTCTACCATTGGTTCTGTGACTATCTGGTGGAGACCATCAAAATGATGACTATCAGCGAGAAGGAGATGCGTCGTCGCATGGTGTTCAAGGGCACAGAGGCTATTGAGAAGCTGTGGAACGAGGGCGTATCATGTGGCATCATGCTGGGACATTACTGCAACTGGGAGTGGATTAGCACACTGCCGTTGGCCGTCTCTTTTAAGGGTGTCTGTGCAGAACTGTATCACCCCATAGAAAATCCTGATTTCGACCGTCTATTCCTCTATCTTCGTCAGCGGTTTGGTAGCGTTTGTATCCCTATGGAGGAGACGCTACGCCATATCGTCAAGTACCAGCGTGAGGGTAAACCATTGGTGGTTGGATATATTGCCGACCAGAAGCCCAACTGGCGTAACATCCATCTGTGGGTACCGTTCCTCAACCATCTGACACCAGTGTTTACGGGTTCGGAGCGTATTATCAAGCGCACCAAGCAGGCATTCTTCTATGGTGATGTGCGTCGTGTGAAGCGCGGTTACTACGAGTGCGAGTTCAAATTGATAGAACGCCACTCAGAGAATATCCCCGACTACGAGCTGACAGAGCGCTATATGCAAGAGTTAGAAAAGACCATTCGCCGCGATCCTGCCCTGTGGTTGTGGAGCCACGACCGTTGGTCGCGTACCAAAGAGGAGTTTGACATTCGCTGGTATGTCAAGGACGGCAAGGTGTACGAGAAGGTTACAGAAGAAGAATATGCCAAGATGATGGGCTGGCGAAGCTATTGGCATCATTAATGATGTAAGAATCATGGAGAACAAGATATCGGTTGTTATCAACACCTATAATGCTGAGCTGCATTTGGCGCGTGTATTGGAGGCTGTCAAAGACTTTGACGAGATTCTCATCTGTGACATGGAAAGCACCGACAGTACACTGGAGATTGCCAAGAAATATGGTTGCAAGGTAGTAACCTTCGAGCGCAAGAAGTATAACATCGTAGAGCCTGCCCGCGAATATGCCATTCACGAGGCTAAGTATCCTTGGGTGTTGGTGGTTGACGCCGACGAAATAGTTACTCCTGCGTTACGCGAGTATTTGTATCAGCGCATCAGTAGCAGTGATTGTCCAGAAGGATTGGCAATTCCTCGCAAGAACTACTTTATGGGGTGTTTTATGCGTAGTCACTATCCAGACTATATTCTCCGTTTCTTCCGTCAGGACAAGACACACTGGCCCCCAATCATCCATTGTGCGCCAGAGATTGACGGACGTGTGGAGCGCATTGCCAAAAGTAGAAAGGAGTTGGCCTTCGAACATTTGGCCAACGACTCGGTCAGTGACATTCTGCGTAAGCACGATACTTATTCAACCAATGAGGTGCCTCGTCGTCGCCAGAAGAGTTGGGGCGTTGGTGCGATGTTATTCCGGCCATTGTTCCGCTTCGTCAAGTCCTATATTATAAAAGGTGGCTTCCTGGATGGTAAGGCCGGTCTTATACAGGCTTTGCTAGATGCCCATTACCAGTTTGCGGTCGTTGCGAAATTGATAGAAGAAAGACAGAAGAAGTCAAATGTATGATGTAAGAAGTGAGAGGTATGAATTATATATCAAATTGCAAAACGTTTTTTACCAAGCCTTTTTTCCGTGACTTCCGCACGTTGGCTGGTCTTTGGCTGCTGTTAGGTGTTCTGGCTGCTATTATGAAGCAGCACTCACACAACAACTTTCTGGTATTTCGTGGCTCGTTCTGGCATGCCTGGCAAGGACTGCCATTGTATGCTGAGTATCCCCAGGAACATTGGGATATCAACCATTATGGTCCGTTATTCTCATTGATAATAGCACCTTTCGCCGTGGTACCTGAATGGTTAGGGCTTACCATGTGGTGCATTGCTCTGTCGCTATTCCTTTATGTAGCGATACGTCGCTCGTTACTGACAAGCGGCCAGCAACTCTTCGTACTTTGGTTCTGTGCCCATGAACTGTTGACGGCACTGTATATGCAACAGTTCAACATCGCCATAGCAGCCATTATCATCCTAGCATTCTTCCTGATAGAAAAGGAGCGGGATGCGACAGCTGCATTCTTCATTGTCCTCGGCACGTTGACAAAAATATACGGTATCGTAGGACTAGCGTTTTTCTTTTTCTCGAAACACAAGATACGCTTTATTGCTGCATTGATCGGATGGAGTGTAATTATGTTTGTTGCACCGATGGTATTAAGCAGTCCAGAGTATGTGGTGGGACAGTATCAGGCATGGTTCGTTGACCTTGTATCGAAGAATAGTGAGAATGCTGAGGCACTGATGCAGAATATCTCATTGCTAGGCATGACTCATCGAGTGACAGGTCTGGAATTTAGTGACCTGTGGCTTATCCTACCAGGCATCGTGATGTTTGGCATTCCTTATCTTCGCATTTCGCAATACAAGCACGTGGCATTCCGCCAGACACTGCTGGCCTCAGTACTAATGTTTACCGTTCTGTTCTCGACAGGTAGTGAGTCGAGTGGCTATATCATTGCATTAATCGGAGTGGTAATATGGTACACAGCAGCACCATGGAAACGTGGGAAGTGGGACATTGCACTGCTGATCTTTGTCTTTGTTCTGACCAGTCTATCGCCCAGCGATTTATTCCCAGCCTACCTGCGTAAGGAGTGGGTACAACCGTATGCACTAAAGGCACTGCCCGTAACGATTGTGTGGTTTAAGTTGTGTTACGAGATGTACACCCAGGACTATTGTAAAAAGCTAAAATTCCAAAGTTAATAGTTATAATCATCATTTAGCAGGCGTGGTGGACAGTGGTAGCTGTCGCTAAGCACGTCACGGTCGGCACGATAATATTGCGTGTGCAGTCCTGCTAAGTGAAACAGTAAGTTATACGTATTGTCAATCATCAGTGGACGATTGGTGCTTTGCCGTAGTCGACGAACAATGTCAAGATTCTCTTGCTTATATTTCTCTGAACACCACACAATAAAAGGTATGCAATACTGGTAACGGGCACCTTGACGTGCATCGCTGCCAAAGGAGAAGTCATCGCGCCCGGAGCGTGGACGATAATCGAAGACTTCTTCACCATGATCGGACAGATAAAGCATAACAGTACTCTCGTCAGCATAGAGCTGCGTAATTGCACGAATGACAGCATCGTTATATAGCGTTGCATTATCGTAATGGGCTATATCTTTACGCATCTCATCATCCAGCCAAGGTTCTTTACGGAATGTTATGCTGTCGGCAGTAAAGCGACGATAGGTATCCCATGGATAGCGGGCGGCAAAGTCCACGTGCTGGCCCATGAGGTGAAAGACAAGGAAGCGTGATACTGAAGCATCCCCCTCTATCGTCTCTCGGTAGGCATCAATCAATTCTCCATCCATGTCGTATGTCTCATCATTTATATCGTCATAGCAGGCTTCCGCCATCTCAGAACTGTATAGATAGGTAGCCAGCGAGAAATCAAACAACTCTGTCAATAGTTGGTTGCCAGTAGACTTCTGATTGTCATACATGGTTACATGGAAGCCGTTCTTCTTGAAAACAGCGGTTAACGGTGGTTTTGATGCCCAGTGCTCGCCATCCCCCATAGAGTTACAACTAATGAGGTTGCGGATAACTTTGGTGGTTTGGTTATATGGACTGACTGCATCAGCGAAAGCAAAAAGGCGACCTGCTTCTTGTTCAGCATCCATAAATGGTGTAGTCTGTAGTGGGTAGCCATAAAGCGATGCATGCTCCTTGATATATGATTCGCCAATAACAAAAATGACATTGATGGGTTTGGGATTATCAGCTTTTGACTTGGAGATGACCTTGATATGATATACCTGTTCAATAGCACGCTGCATTTCACGGCTGGATAGGTGAGTATCGTAGACGGCAACTATCAACTGAGTGACGACATCATTGGGGTTACGCCTATGACTGCGCCATTCGTCGACATCATTCATCTCATCACAACTGAACAGTTCAGTATAACTGATGGCACTGAACACAAGTCCACTAACGAGCAATAGTGCTGCCAGTCCCTTGAACCATATACTTTTAATCTTCAGCCATGAACATTGAATCCTTAACCGTGAAACATGCAGCATTTCCAGTGCAATGTTTGCCAACATCAGTAAGACTATACATGCCAACGTGGTACCAAAAGCTGGCTGACGGAACAGCGTAGACAGGAATTCACCACTCTCCTGACTGTTGGTCTCTATGAGCAATGTCAGGATGGTGGGTGACAGGTACATACCAAAATGCCATTCCAACACCAACTCTGTAATAAATAAGGTGTAGATGACCGCATAACTCAGCCACTTGACAATACGCCAATGCAACAGTTCAACGACAGCAGCAGCCAGCCATGCTTGGAAGAAGATAATCATCCAGCGGGGGACAGGATTCTGTAGCACTGACTCCCAACCGACGAGCACGATGTATGCCACCATAAACGACCACTGGTTGACGATAGGCTGTACCCAGTGGTCACGTATCCATGTTATCATCGGTATGTCTTTTTTCATAAGCTGCCTGCAAAATTACCTTTTTTTTCTATCTTTCTATTATATTTTCTGTAAAAAGTGCCACAATACAAAGAAAATCGCTACCTTTGCAACATGATAAAGGGCAAAACAGCTATGAAGAAAGTTACAGTACTCATTCCCTGCTACAATGAAGAGGCATCACTGCCCGCATTGTATGAAGCATTGAAAGACCTGATGGATGGTCAGCCGGATTATTCGTGGGAAGTGTTGATGGTCAACGACGGTAGCCGCGACGACACCATCAACGAGATTAAACGTCTCCGTCAGGCTGACGAACGTATCTGTTACGTCGACTTATCGCGAAACTTCGGCAAGGAAAATGCTATGCTTGCAGGATTTGACTATGCCACAGGTGATTGTATGGTCATCATGGATGCTGACCTGCAACATCCGCCCCATGTCATTCCAGAGATGTTGAAACTATGGGAAGAGGGATACGAGGACGTGTATGCCAAACGCATCACGCGTGGCAAGGAGAGTTGGCTACGCAAGCGTCTGTCGCTGTTTTACTACCACTTATTACAGAAGACCACACGCGTGGAAATATTGGAGAACGTAGGTGATTTTCGTCTGTTAGACCGTAAGTGTATTGATGCACTGAAACAGTTACGTGAAACCCAGCGTTACACCAAGGGCATGTATTGTTGGGTGGGCTTCAAGAAACACGAAGTTCTCTTTGAACAGGGCGACCGCGTGGCTGGAGAGTCGTCATTTAACATGTCCAGACTCTTTGGCCTTGCTATGGATGGCATTACGTCATTCACCACTGCCCCACTCCGCATCGCAACGGTCTTAGGTCTTGTGGTCTCTCTCGTAGCCTTCAGCTTTATGTGCTACGTACTGATTACCACACTCATCTGGGGAGATCCCGTGCAGGGCTATCCTACGCTGATGACAGTCGTACTATTCTTAGGAGGCGTACAACTGTTATCGTTGGGTATTATCGGTGAGTATCTGGGACGTATCTTCCATGAAACGAAGAACCGTCCTGTCTATATTGCCCGCGAAACGGCAGGAGTATAATCACGAGTGTACATCTCGTAGCATAGTTTAAACCATACAATCGTTACGGGCAGAGCTTTCAATGCGTAGGGCTGTATCAGTCCGCGATAGATTGCTTTGGGAAACAGGTCGCCAGGTGACAGACTGGAAATAATAAATACCACAACCATCAATGCAATGTCCCACTTGGAACGTTTCCAGGGGGCACAGCAGTACCAAAGGGCCACGCCAGCAAAAGCGATGATATAGGTACTGTTTTCCGAACCCGTGCTAAACAATACAGTAAACATCAATACAGAGGCTAACAGCGTCTGGCGGAAAGCCACATATTTATACTGACTGATACGGAGATAAGGTATCAGGAAGGCAATGATGCCAGGAATAATCAACCACAAATCGCTATAGGTCACAATCTGTGTAGTACGGCGTACCATACCCAATAGCGATATGTTTGTTGACAAATCAGCCATATTTCCTGCCAACACATTGATATTGTCGGCATTCTTTTCCACTAGGGCAATATACCATTCGTAGTATTGCTGGATGATATATTCCGGACTGGATACTGTCATAGGTGCAACAAACATCACAACACCCCAGAAGAGACACGACAGCACGAGTGTCAGCTTGTTCTTGGAGAAGAAGAAAAAGGCCAATCCCACAATACCGTAGAGTTTAATCATCGTTCCCAGCATAATGAAGAATGCAGCCCAGAAATCCTGCTTACGCTCTATCATGGTGAATGTCAACAGTACACCTGCCGTGATGGCAATATTGTATTGCTGGAGGAACAAAGCGTTGAGCAGTTCATGCGAACAGAACCAGAAAACAAACAACTGCTGGTACTTGGTGAAGTCCGACTTGCGCACAGAAACATACAGAAACATCGACAGAAAGAGCATCCAGAAAGCCATTCCGGCATAGCGGTTCATCCATGCAAAAGGCGCAATGACCAGTGCGAAGAACGGTCCATAGTGATTCATGTCATCATACTCCAACGGGTAGTGGTCAAACAGTGGCAGCTGCTCGATAGTATGATTCCAAACGCCAATGAAGATACGATAGTTACCGTCACTGTTATATGACTTGGTGATGGCGACGATAATACACATGAGAACCCACAACACAAATATCGTGCGATAGTCGTGGAAGAAGGGCTTCGCCAGGAATTGGGCTATTTTGTTACGACATATCGTGAGGTAGTTGTTCATAGCGCTTAGATACTATTAGGCGTTCTTGTATATGGATTATTCTAAGATTTCTGCGATGTGATAGAGCGGACGACGCTTTACTTCGGTGAAAATCTTGCCGATATAGATGCCGACGATACCCATTGCTATTAGCTGAAAGCCACCTACCAGCCAAATACTTAATATCAATGACGACCAACCAGGAACAGCTGTACCTGCAATCATAGCGTGAATAACATAGATTCCTATACCAAATGCTATTATCAGGAAGAGCACACCCATATTGACTAACATCTGCAGGGGTCTTGTCGAAAAGGCGGTAATGCCATTGACCGCCAGTGATAACATCTTAGCAAGGGTGTATTTCGACTGTCCTGCGACACGTTCGCTAATAACATCGTCAACAGTGGTGGACTGCAAACCAATCTGTGGAATCAGTCCACGAAGATACAGGTTACGCTCCTCATAGTCTGCCAGCATGTCAAGAGCGCGACGGCTCATCAAGCGGAAATCGGCGTGGTTGTAAACACTCTCCACACCCATAGAGCTCTGCAACTTGTAGAAAGCCTGAGCAGAAAGACGTTTGGCCAACGGGTCGGCCTTACGCGAAACCTTCACACCATACACAATATCGTTGCCCGCCTCAAAGCGCTGAACCATCTGTGGAATACACTCGATGTCGTCTTGCAGGTCAGCGTCGATAGTAACTACTGCATCTGCCCACTTTCTGGCAGTCATCATGCCTGCCATTATAGCGTTCTGATGACCAACATTGCGTGCTAGATTGATGCCACGCACAAAACGGTTCTGCTGATGTAGCTCACTGATAATTTCCCATGTGCGATCGCGACTTCCATCGTTGACAAAGACCATCATGCTGTCCTCCGAAATAAGTCCTTCGGCAATCATGCGTTCAAAGAGTGTTGTCAGTCGTTCTACGGAGTGGCGTAGTACCTCTTCCTCATTATAACATGGTGAAACTGTAGCGAGCTTTATCATAATTGAGAATTGACGGTTGAGAGTTGACGGTTTACAAATTCTGTATAGGTAATAAACTCATGACCTCCGCGTTTCAGCATAGCGATGAGGTTGCCTAAGCGCTCCATCATCTGACGTCCGCTATGGTTCTTGATGATGAATGGCATCTTAAACTCCGGATGTTCCTTCAGGTCGAAGAACTCCCAAGGATGGAAATAAGTGACGAAGTAGCCGTCATGGTTGACGGTACGACGTACCATCCAGTGGTACAGACCTTCTGGCAGGTTATGCAACGACAACCAGAACAGTGGGAACCTGATCCATGGTGTCACGGAGGCAGGAATCTGCATGACGCCACTTTTCATAAACCAAGTGCGCGGTGCTGTCAGATGCATGTATCTGCCAGGGATAAATGCGGGATTCAGCGAAGAGTTATAGCGATAGCCCGCCTTCTCAATATCTTCATCGCTGACGGCAAACATGCGGGGCTGGCGGTATCCGTAAACAGTCTGACCAGTGACACGTTCTACAATCTGCTTCGATATGGCAAAGTCGGTAGCCTTGGGTTGCCAGTGGTCAACGCCATGACACGCTACCTCATGGCCCTCGTCCATGATGCGTTGCATGACCTCTGGGGCATTCTCCGCAAAGTTGCCCGTACAGAAGAAGGTAGCCTTAACGCCCTGTTCCTTCAGTACGTCAAGGATACGGTTGGTGCCTACCTTACTGACTGCCATACCCTGTTCCAGCGTGAAGTCCACACCATGTTCACGGGGCACATCAAATTCTTCGGTATCGAAACTGAGTAGAATCATAGACAATAACCGTTAACCAATAACCGTTAGACAATTAAAAGGCTGCGGCAATCTTTGCTGCTATCTCCTTGAACTCCTCCTCGCTGAGTTTCAACTTCGCCTTGCGGAAATCGGCATCAGCCTCACTCTGCATAGGGATGAGGTGGATGTGCGCATGAGCAACCTCCAAACCCAGCACCACCTGTGCAACCTTCTTGCAGGGGAAAGCCTGCTTGATGGCTTTAGCTACGCGCTTGGCAAACTGCTGATAACGGGCCAACTCATCATCCTCCATATCAAAGAAGTAATCCACTTCGCGACGAGGGATTACCAGTGTATGACCTTTTACCAGTGGGTTGATGTCGAGGAAAGCATAGAATTCATCGTTCTCGGCAACCTTATAACTGGGAATCTCACCATCGGCAATTTTTGCAAAAATATCCATCTTAGTATTTGACTATTTGACGATTATACAATTTGCCTATTTAGGCAATGCTAATGTTCTCGATACGCAATTTAATGGTACCACGGGGAATCTGAATCTCCACTTCGTCGCCTACCTTTTTGCCCAACAGTCCCTGTGCGATAGGGGTCTTGATAGAAATCTTGCCAGCACGCAGGTCGGCCTCGTTCTCGCTGACAATGGTATATGACATCTTGGCCTTGGTAGTCAGATTAGTCATCTCCACCTTGGTCAATATCTGTACGCTGTCAGTGCTCAGACGCGAGGTGTCAACGACCTTAGCCTCAGCAATAGTAGCCTTCAGCTTGTTAATCTTGTCTTCCAAATGTGCTTGCGCCTCTTTGGCAGCGTCATATTCACTATTCTCACTCAGGTCGCCCTTCTCACGCGCCTCAGCAATGGCTGCTGAAGCCTTTGGACGTTCTACCGCTTCTAGGCGGTGCAGTTCGGCTATAAGCTTGTCATAGCCTTCTTGGGACATATATGCCATAATCTTCGATTTAATTATTTACAATTTTAGTTTGATAATACATAAAAGAAAGAATCCCGACTCGTCGTTATGTCGGAATCCTATTTGTCAGCTATGTATGTTATCGCTTGCAAAGATAGTAAATTATTCTTAATCAGCCAAATATTTAGATAATTATTTTCTAATTCGCTTGATTTATGTCAAGAAAGTGTAGTGGTTACACCATTTTTAAACATACTTTTCTTGCATATTATAAAATATGTAGTATCTTTGCGGCGTGTTTTTCATAGTATTAGATTTAAGGTTAACAAAGGTTAGGGACTCAGCGGAGTCCCATTTTTTTTGTAATTATTTGGATGTTTCAACTTTTTTGCATACCTTTGCACAATAACTAAAAAAGAAATTATCTCAAGAGAGACCTAAAATTTAGAGGGCAATGGCTACATTTCTATTCATTCTTCAGCTACTTGTTGTACTGTCCATGATATTTGTCGGTGCCAGGGTTGGCGGTATCGGACTGGGTATATATGGCATGGTGGGCATGTTTGTATTGACGTTCGTCTTCAGACTAGAGCCGGGTGCAATTCCCATTGACGTGATGCTTATCATTGTGAGCGTTATCACTGCCTCGGCAGCCCTACAAGCAGCAGGCGGACTGGACTACATGGTGAATGTAGCCGCTCGATTTCTGCGCCGTCACCCCAGCCACATCACATACCTTGCTCCGCTCACCACGTGGCTGTTCTGCGTCCTGGCGGGTACGGCACACACCTGTTATGCGCTGTTGCCCATCATCTCCGAGATAGCCCAAAAGAACAAAGTGCGTCCGGAGCGTCCGTTAAGCGTAGCCACCGTTACTGCATCGTTAGGCATCACCTGTTCGCCAGTGTCGGCAGCTACGGCAGCCATTCTCTCGCAGTCGATACTGGGCGAGCATGGCATTGGCATCGATGACATTCTCATCGTAACTATCCCTTCCTCGCTCATTGCCATCTTGGTAGCATCGTTAGTACAGAACCATGTCGGCAAGCCACTGACAGAAGACCCGGAGTATCAGCGGCGACTGCGCGAAGGACTGCTCAATGACGAGGAGGAAAGTAGCAGCGAAGAGCTGCCCGTCAATCCGCGCGCTAAATGGGCTGTCGCAACCTTCCTCCTGGGTGTGTTGTTGGTGGTACTGTTTGGCAGCTTTCCGGAACTGCGCCCCTCATTTCGCGGTGAGGTGTTAGGTATGAATGCCACTATCGAGATGGTCATGATGGCCATTGCTGCCCTGATCTTGATAGTAGGCAAGGCCGACGTGAAGAAGGCTGCGCAAGGCAATGTCTTTGCTTCTGGCATGAACGCCATGGTGGCTATCTTCGGCGTGGCATGGATGGGCAGCACCTTCTTCGAGGGGAACCATGACACCATACTCGGCAGCATTGAGGGCGTGTTCGCCAACTATCCGCTGCTCTTCGCCATCCCACTCTTTATATTCAGTATCATGCTCTTCTCGCAGGCCGCCACTGCCAAGACGCTCTATCCCATCGGACTGGCACTGGGTGTGTCGCCTCTGGTACTGCTGGCACTCTTCCCTGCCGTCAACGGCTACTTCTTCCTGCCCAACTATCCCACTGAGGTGGCTGCCATCGGTTTCGACCGCACCGGTACGACACGCATTGGCCGCTACGTGCTGAACCACTCGTTCCAGCTTTCCGGTTTCATCACAACCTTCGTATCGATCGCCGTGGGCTACCTTATCGTCGTATTATTCTATTAACTAATACGAAGTACAGGCAGCAGCCTGTGGCGAGACCGGCAATGGCATCAATAGCGTAGTGAGCATAGATGTAAACGGTAGAAAAGCACATCGCCACATAGAAGGGCAGGATGGTAAAGACAAGACCTTTGCTGCGGGTGCGCAGAGCAAGCATCATAACGACCGTTGTAACACCTACATGACTGCTGGGGAAGGCGGCAGTGGGACGTTCGCCAGCATCGTGCGTGATGTCGAGCAAGTGATAGCAGAAACCATCAGCCCAGCCTGGCGCTGCCATGCGTTCAGAATGTGTCAGGAACCAGTCGCCAAGGTTTGGAAAGACGCCAGCAGCAATCTTCTCGGTGCCCACGGCGAGGTAATAGAACTGTGGACCCGTAACGGGCACCAGTACGAAGACAACGTAGTAGGCAAAGAAGGAGCTGAGCATGACGAAGGCTGCCATCTGAAACTCCTGGTAGCGGCGGAAGAAATAATAAAGATAGGTGATGAGCATCAGCGGGAAATAGCTGACATAGCCCAGACACATCAATTCAGAGAACCAGCCATAAGGTACCTTCTGCGAAAACAGCAGCGATGGCTGACAGCCAAAGATTGACTGTTCCCATGAGGCAAAGACGTGATCGAGGTTTGGCAGTGTACGGTTCAGTTCATAGGTATCAGGATACCACCAGCTGAGGAAAACCATCTGCACTACTACACGCAAGAAAATGGTCCATTTGGATGGGAAACGGCGGTAGATAAGCATTGCTGCCAAGGTGGCAGCAATATAACCTCCACGCAACACCAGCATATCAACAACGTTAGGTAGTCGTGACCAAACACAAGCCATAACGACCAGCGTGAACAGCAGGTAGCCCATGCCTACCCACTCTGCTGCCATCAGGCCTTTTACAACCAGTTGTTTTCCTTGTACCATGCTATACTACGTTTAACACCTTCCTCTAGTTTCACTTGTGGCTCGTAGCCCAGCTCACGGCGTGCGGGCTCAATGTCGCAGCGCCAGTTGCGTTGGCGCATAATGTAATACTTGTCATTGTTCAGCGCCGTCACTTTCCCCGTCATTTGGCCGATATGCTCTCCGCAGAACGTAATAATGCGCAACAGCCACAGTGGTGCTGTGATGCGTATCCACCAAGGGTTACCCAGCTCCTTGCGTATCAGGTTACTGAAGGTGGACGACTGGTACACCTCACCGTCGCTAAGGAAGTAGCGGCGACCCGTGACACCCTTCTCGCAGGCCAGGAAAACAGCCTGCACCACGTCGGTGACATAGACGAAGGTGATATCCTGCTGTTTGAAACCCACGGCAAAGTCGGTATGTGCCTTGATGCTCTTGGCCATCATGAAATAGTCGCGCTCACGAGGCCCATAGACACCCGTAGGACGCAGAATCACGTAAGGCAAATCCTCTACAGTGTCCAGCCACTGCTCAGCCTCCAGCTTACTGCGTCCGTAGGCCGTGTTTGGCTGTGGTGTATCACTCTCGCGAATCTCCTCATAGGGCTGTTCCTCGCGGATGGCGCCCATAATACTCAGACTACTGATATAGACGAAGCGTTCTATGCGCATCTGCAAAGCCTTGAGCACATGTACCAAATGCTGTGTACCCTCGGTATTGATGCGATGGAAGTCTTGCGGGTCCAGACATTTAGTGACACCAGCAGCATGCACGATGTAATCGAACTGCAGTCCTGTCAACTGTTCGGTCAGTTGCGTTTCCGACGAGAAGTCCAACTCAATGAAGTGGATGCGCTCGTCCTGCAGAAACGCTCTCGAACTGCTCTTACGTACTGCTGCCCACGTCTCGAAACCACGACGCAGTGCTTCTTCAACGATAAAGGAGCCAATGAACCCACTGGCTCCTGTAATCAATATCCTCATAGGCAATGATTGTATTCTTCCATATTAACGTTTGCTCCTTGGGGCGACGGCCTTCTTCAGGCTCACCCATGGTGCAGTCGATGGGAATCCGATAGGATGTGCCCGTTCTACCAGCAACTGCTCAGGTAGCTTGTTAAGCTGGCCTTCAGGAGAGGAGGCATCGACATAGACAGTACCCGCATTCCTGGTTTTGATGGCTACGACGTAATTTGTCAGTTTGCTGATAGTCGGAAAATTGATGGGCAGTGCACCCAGGTTGCGCTGACGCATCACAGTGGGTGTTACCTTCAGACCGGCATCACGCAGCGTCTGCATCAGCAGCATATTGACATCGGCACTGTTGCCTTCACCCTGTAAGAGGGTTTCTTGGGTATCTCTTGCCCACATAGCATACTTGCCATTCCAATTGACGCGGGAGAATACTAGGCGGCAAACCGCTGCCGCACGATCTTGTTCATCGGCAATAGTCTGAATATTCTCGGCCTGCAGTTCCTCACGTAGCGGGCTATAGTCTTCCATCATCTTACCCAGATTATCGTCCTCCATCAGGACCTGGTCAACGTGTTCCCATGTGTTTGCATAGTCTGCAGGCGGTGTACTGCGCAGGCCGAAACTGCCGAGTTCGGCGGTAACAACCGTGTAGTAATCTGCTAAGCATACATTGGGGTCACTGGGAGCTCCCTTCAAGTTCTGTCCTGTAAAGGTATAGCGATAAGCCATCACATTCGTGGGTGCTGCCAGCGGGTCGCTCACCAATTTGTATATCATGGTGGCAGACTCCTGCTTGCCGATAAGCTGCTGACTGCCACGCTGTTCGAAATTGAACAGGAGATGACGCGGAATGGTTATATCGAGACGAGCATAGGCGACGGGAATCTCCCACTGTGCCTGCCAGTCGTGCAAGCGATAGAACAGCTCACTATGGCGGGTGTACTCATATTCAATGACCGTTCCCTGACGGACGTCAGGTATAGTGAATCGGGCCTGCCATGTTTCATCATCCACCTGTTCCTGAGCGACATCGCCCTTGAACTTTGACTTCGTCGTCTTACTGCCATCCATATTGTATGCGGTGGCTTTGACGTCCTCAATACTCTCGTGAATATAGTTGGTGGCTATATTTGTGGAGAGGGATCTGGATGCGCTTTCGTCATAAGAGACGGCACCATTGAGGTCAACATGCTGTGGACGCAATGCCATCCGTGATGTGTATAGTTTATCCTTGTCTTGTGGAACGACATAGTAAGGAATGGTGACCTGCGCATACTTGACACCTTCCGGCTTCAGAATCTTAATACGTATTTTCTCGTGATAGTCAACGAGATAGCCATCTGTCTGAAAGCTATATTCGACATCCGTCAATCGGCACAACACCACTGCCGCAGCATCAGGCTCCGGCGCATAGACTGTCATGGTCAGCTCTTCTTTAGTGGGCTTTCCAAACTTGGTGTTGACGGCGTCCTTAGCCACTGCCGACAGACAGCAGAATACCACAAATGATAGTGCGGCAAGAATTCTATTATTCTTCACTGTTTTTTATTTCTTGTTAGTTCCTTTTCCAGTCATGTTATCCACGGCATCGCGGGCCTCGTCATTGAGGTTGATGTTGCGGTTCACTTTAGCCTCGATGGTTCCAGCGCGCATAATATCAGCCATATCGACACCTGTGGCAGACTTCAGTACATCGAAAGCCTGTTTAATAGCAACGGGCACGCCGCCACTCATGGCAGCAACACCAGCACCAGTATCCTGACCACCACTATAGACGTGAACGTCCTTGATGGCTGAGATAGGCTTGGCGACATTCTCCACAATCTGCGGCAACACCTCAATCATCATCTGTGCCACAGCAGCGTTGTTGTACTTCTTATAAGCCTCGGCCTTCTTATCCATAGCCTGTGCCTCTGCCTCACCCTTCTTCTGGATGGCATAAGCCTCAGCTTCACCCTTGGCCTTGATACCCATAGCCTCCTGTTCCAAGCGGTAGCGGACGGCGTCTGACTCGGCATTCTGTGCCAGTGCGCGCTGCTCGGCCTCATACTTCTGAGCCTCAGCGACACGCTTGCGCTGCTCCAGGTCGGCGGCAGCATTCTTCTCTATCTGGTACTTGTCGGCATCGGCCTTCTTCTCAATCTCAGCAGCCAACTGGTTCTGGCGAATCTCAATCTGCTCCTTCGACAGGATCTGCTCGCGCTTCGTCTTCTCAATCTCAGCCTCTACGGTCTTGATATTGATGGTCTTCTGCTGTTCCTGTTGCTGGATGGCATAAGCAGCATCGGCGTCAGCCTGTGCCGTATCGGCCTGCTGCTTCAGGGCAGCACGCTTCAGCGCCAGCTCGTTGTTCTTGATAGCAATAGCAGTGTCGGCATCCACACGAGCGTCGTTAGCTTCCTTGTCAGCCTTCGACACCTCAATCTTCACGTCACGCTCAGCAATGGCACGGTTGATGCTGGCATCCTTCTTAATCTTAGCAGTATTGTCGGCACCCAGGTCCTTGATAAGCCCTTCCTTATCGGTGACATTCTGGATATTGCAAGAGATAATCTCGATACCCAGCTTGGCCATATCGGGCTGTGCCTTCGTCATTACCTGATCAGAGAAACCGTCACGGTCGGTGTTCAGCGAACGGAGGTCCAGCGTACCAATAATTTCACGCATATTACCCTGCAGCGAGTCCTGTAACTGCTCGGCAATCTCACTGGGCATCATGTTCAAGAAATTCTTGGCAGCCAGACGAGTACCCTCGTTGGTGGGCATCACACGTATCTTGGCAACGGCATCCACATCAACGTTGATGAAGTCGGTAGTGGGCACGCTCTCTTCTGTCTTGATATCTACGGTAATCTGTCCCAGATAGACACGGTCCAGACGCTCGAAAAAGGGAATGCGAAAGCCACCGGAACCAATGAGTACACGGGGTTCCTTCGACAGACCCGATATGATGAAAGCCGCTGAGGGCGGTGCCTTCACATAAGAGACGAACAACAGGATGGCCAAAAACAGAATGGCCACTCCAATGAGAATTAACATGGTAGGTTCCATAAGCTATTAATTTGAATAAATTGATAATCTTTGCGTGCAAAGGTAGTAAAAAAAGTGAAAAGTGAAGAGTGAAAAGTAAAAAAAATGTTGCCGTCATTTCTTTTTTAATGATTAATGATTAATGTTTAATGTTTTTTTCGTAACTTTGCTGTCAGAAACTATTAAATATCGATACTATGAGCAAGAAGAAAGGTGGAAAACGGCTGAATAAGAAACAGATAGCAGAAATGCTGCAGACGCTGTTCCAGCAGAATCCCAACGAGACGTTCTCCTTTAAGCAGATTTTCAAGACGCTGAAGTTGGACACGCATCCTACCAAGATGCTGGCCATCGACCTGATGGAGGAGATGGCATGGGACGACTATCTGTCGAAGGTGAGCGACAACTCCTATCGACTGAACCTGAAGACGCAGGTGCAGGAGGGTACCTTCATCCGCAAAGCTAACGGCAAGAACTCCTTCCAGCCCGACGATGGCGGCACACCCGTGTTTGTCAGTGAGCGCAACTCACTATTTGCCATGAATGGCGACCGTGTGAAGGTGACTTATATGGCTCGTCGTGAGAAGCATATCAAGGAGGCGATGGTTGTCGAGATTCTCAGCCACAAGCGCGACCAGGCTGTCGGCAAGCTGAAGGTGGAGAAGGACTATGCCTTCCTCGTTACCGAGGGTAACATCTTCGTGCACGATATCCTTATTCCCAAGAAGAAACTGAAGGGTGGTAAGACGGGCGACAAGGCTGTCGTCAAGATTACGCAGTGGCCCTCAAAGGAGTCGAAGAACATTGTCGGTGAGGTCATCGACGTGCTGGGCAAAGAGGGCGACAACAATGTAGAGATGCACGCCATCCTTGCACAATATGGTCTGCCTTACCACTATCCCAAGCATGTCGAGGAGGCCGCCGAGAAGATTGAGCCGGGCATTACTCCTGAGGAGATAGCGCGCCGTGAGGACTTCCGCGAGGTCTTCACTTGCACCATCGACCCCAAGGACGCCAAGGACTTCGACGATGCGTTGAGCATTCGTCAGAAGGGCAAGAACTGGGAAGTTGGCGTCCACATCGCTGATGTCAGCCATTATGTCAAAGAAGGTTCCGTCATCGACAAGGAGGCCGTGAAGCGTGCCACCAGCGTCTATCTCGTGGACCGTACTATCCCGATGTTGCCCGAGCGCCTGTGTAACTTCATCTGCTCACTGCGCCCTGACGAAGAGAAACTCTGCTACAGCGTCATTTTCGTGTTAGACGAAGACGCCAACGTTAAGGACTACCACATTGCACATACCGTCATCAAGAGTAATAGAAGGTACGCGTACGAAGAGGTGCAGGAAATCCTGATGGGCAAGGATGGCGACAATGCTGAGGAACTGCGCACCTTAGACAAGTTGGCGAAATGCCTTCGAGAGCGCCGCTTCAAGGGCGGTGCCGTGAAGTTCGACCGTGAGGAGCTGCACTTTGATATTGACGAGACTGGCAAGCCCACCCGCGCTTACTTCAAGAAGAGCAATGACGCCACCCAACTCATCGAGGAGTTCATGCTGCTGGCTAATAAATACGTGGCTGAGAGCATCGGTAAGGCAAAGAAGCCAAAGGCAAATGGAGAACAGTCAAAGGCAAAGACCTTCGTTTACCGTATCCACGACCAGCCAGACCCCACCAAGTTGGAGGCCTTACGCGAGTTTGTGGTGAAGTTCGGCTACAAGATGAAGACTGCCGGTACAAAGGGCGCCATCTCTAAGTCACTGAATGCACTGATGGACGGCTGCCAGGGTAAGAAGGAGCAGAAACTCATCGAGACCGTTGCCCTGCGCGCCATGATGAAAGCCAAGTACTCTACGCACAACATCGGTCACTACGGTCTGGCATTCGAGTACTATACGCACTTCACGTCGCCCATCCGCCGCTATCCCGACACGATGGTGCACCGTCTGCTGACGAAATACCTGGATGGCGGACGCTCGGCAAATCAGGAGAAGTACGAAGAACTCTGCGAGCACTGCTCCGACATGGAACAGACCGCCCAGCAGGCTGAGCGCGACAGCATCAAGTACAAGATGGTGGAGTTCATGGCCGACAAGATAGGCAACGAGTACGACGCCCACATCTCTGGCATCCAGTCGTATGGCATCTACTGCGAGATTGACGAGAACCACTGCGAAGGCATGGTATCTATGCACGACCTCGACGATGACTACTACGACTTCGACGAGCGCAACTACTGTCTGGTGGGCCGACGCCATCATAACAAATACCAGTTGGGCGACCCCATCCGCATCAAAGTGGCTCGCACCAATCTGGAGAAGCGTCAGCTCGACTTTGTCCTCGCGGACAAATAACCCATTAGACCCATTAGACCCATTATCCCCATTAACCCCATATTATTTATTAATAAGGTACGCATGAAAGAAAACAATCGCATCATTGCCGCAGCCATCATCGCTGTAGGCATCATCTGCCTGGGATGGTATCTCAAGGCAGGCATTGACAACTTTGCCAACAAAGACCGTCATGTAACAGTCAAGGGACTGGCTGAACGCGAGGTGCCAGCCGACAAAGTGACGTGGAGCATTGGTACGAAGGTGACAGGTAACGACCTGCCGATGCTTTACGAGAACATCAACCTGCAGACGCAGAAGATTAAGCAGTTCCTGCTGAAGTACGGACTGCCAGAGAAGGAGATTACCGTTAATCCTCCCTCCATCACCGATTTGGAGGCACGCGAGTGGGGCGACAACCAGAAGGCATTCCGCTACATCGTCAACACCACGATTACGGTAGCAACCAACAAGGTGGCAGAGGTCAACAAGGCCATCTCCAGTCAGGCCGAGCTCCTGAAGCAGGGCGTGGCGCTGGGCGAGAACTTCCCACAGTACGAATATGCGTCGTTCCAGCAGATGAAACCGGAGATGATGGCCGAGGCTATCAAGAACGCTCAGAAGACTGCTGCCCAGTTTGCAGAGGCCAGCGAGTGTGACCTCGGCAAAATCGTCACTGCTGACCAAGGACAGTTTTCCATCGACAACCGCGACGATAACACACCGTATATAAAAAAGTTACGCGTAGTTACTACAGTAACTTATTCGCTGAAAGATTAAAAGCCTTTCGACCGAATATAGTACATTAACTATTTTTTGCAAATATTTCTCTCCAAAATGTGCTTATAATTTAGTTATATTTTGTATCTTTGCACTCGCTAAGAGTTTCCCGAAATGGGAAACTTTTTGCGAGACAAAAATGAAAAAGTTGTCCAAAACGGATAATTTCTTGTTGCAAAGAGAAAGCAATAACTAAAGAATATACACATAAACAATGGAGATTAAGAATTTTACCATTACCAAACGCGACGGTTCAAAAGACTCGTTTTCGTTAGACAAAATCATGAACGCCATCGTCAAGGCGTTCGAGAGTGTGAATGTTCCTTCTGACCTGGGAACCATCTCAAAGATTATCAGTCACCTGGATATCAAGGACGATATCACGGTGGAGGATATCCAGAACCAGGTAGAGGAGGCGCTGATGCGTGAAGGCTTCTACAAGGTAGCCAAGTCATTCATGCTTTATCGCCAGCAGCACACCGAGGATCGTGAGACGTTGGCTAAGCTGCAGTTCCTGTCCGACTATATGGAGTCGGCCAATGCAGCCACCTCTTCCAAGTTCGACGCCAACGCCAATGTGGAGCATAAGAACATTGCTACGCTGATTGGCGAATTGCCCAAGTCAAACTTCATCCGTCTGAACCGTCGTCTGCTCACTGAGCGCATCAAGAAGATGTATGACAAGGAGCTGGCCGACAAGTATATCGACCTGCTCACCCACCATTTTATATATAAGAACGACGAGACCTCGCTGGCCAACTACTGTGCATCCATCACCATGTACCCCTGGCTCATCGGTGGTACGACGGCCATTGGTGGCAACTCTACGGCTCCTACCAACCTGAAGTCGTTTGCCGGCGGTTTCATCAACATGGTGTTCATGGTCAGCTCTATGCTCGCCGGTGCCTGCGCAACGCCGGAGTTCCTCATGTACATGAACTATTTCATCGGCAACGAGTATGGCAAGGACTACTGGCAGCACCCTGACAAACAGGCTGACCTCTCGCTGAAGCAGCGCACCATCGATAAGGTCATCACCGACTACTTCGAGCAGATTGTCTATTCGCTGAACCAGCCCACAGGTGCCCGCAACTATCAGGCCGTGTTCTGGAATGTGGCCTACTACGATCGCTACTATTTCGAGTCTATTTTCGGCGAGTTCTACTTCCCCGATGGCAGCAAGCCCGACTGGGACGGTCTCTCTTGGTTGCAGAAGCGCTTCATGAAGTGGTTCAACCAGGAGCGTACCAAGACCCTGCTGACCTTCCCCGTAGAGACCATGGCGCTGCTCGTCGACGAGAATGGCGAGCCCAAGGACAAGGAGTGGGGCGAGTTCACTGCTGAGATGTATGCCGAGGGTCACTCGTTCTTTACCTATATGAGCGACAATGCCGACTCGCTCAGCTCTTGCTGCCGTCTGCGCAACGAGATTACCGACAATGGCTTCTCCTACACCCTCGGTGCCGGTGGTGTCTCTACCGGTTCGAAGTCAGTGCTCACCATCAACCTCAACCGTTGCGTGCAGTATGCCGTCAACCACAAGATGGACTATCTGGAGTACCTCGGTCAGGTCATCGACCTCTGCCACAAGGTACAGCTCGCCTACAACGAGAACCTCAAGGACCTGCAGGCCCATGGCATGTTGCCCCTGTTCGATGCCGGCTACATCAACATCGCACGCCAGTACCTCACCATCGGTATCAATGGTCTCGTAGAGGCTGCCGAGTTCATGGGACTGAAGATTACACCCAACGACGACTATAAGAAGTTTGTTCAGAGCATCCTCGGACTCATCGAAAAGTACAACAAGCAGTACCGCACCAAGGACATCATGTTCAACTGCGAGATGATTCCTGCCGAGAACGTCGGTGTGAAGCATGCCAAGTGGGATCGTGAGGACGGTTACTTCGTACCACGCGACTGCTACAACTCCTACTTCTATGTCGTTGAGGACGACTCCCTCTCCGTCATCGACAAGTTCAAGCTGCATGGCGCTCCCTACATCGAGCACCTCACCGGTGGCTCTGCCCTGCACATGAACCTCGACGAACACCTCTCTAAGGAGCAGTACCTGCACCTGCTGAAGGTGGCTGCCAAGGAGGGTTGCAACTACTTCACGTTCAACATCCCCAACACCGTCTGCAACGACTGTGGCCATATCGACAAGCGCTACCTGAAGGAGTGCCCCCATTGCCATTCCAAGAATGTAGACTACATGACCCGCATCATCGGATACCTGAAGCGCGTCAGCAACTTCTCACAGGCTCGTCAGGAAGAAGCAGCAAGGAGATATTACGCACACCAAGCGTAATATCTCAGTTGCCAAACACTCGAAATAACCATTAAAAAACTGAGAGATTAGCGTTAAGAAATGCTTAAGTACGTAAATACAGGGGTTGTTTTTCAGGAGATACCCGATGAAGTCACTTTAGCCATCAATATCTCCAACTGTCCGTGCCATTGCCCAGGGTGTCATAGCCACTATCTCTGGGACGACATAGGCATGCCGTTGGATACCGATGCCATTGATGCCTTCATCGAGCGTTACGGCGACGACATCACCTGCCTGTCCTTCATGGGCGGTGATGTCGACCCCGTAGGCGTCAACCAGCTCGCACAGTATATCCACGAGACCTATCCACAGTTCAAGGTAGCGTGGTACAGTGGCCGCCTCCGCGTGTCATCAGCCGTCAACAAGGCCGACTTCGACTACCTGAAGGTAGGCCCCTACATCCAGCACCTTGGCCCCTTGAAGTCGCCCACCACCAACCAGCGCCTTTACCGCCAGCGCGAGGACGGCTCCTTCGAGGACATCACCTACCGCTTCTGGCGCCAGCGCGACATCGCCATCTGATGTGCCTTTTTGCAGAACCATAAAAAACACGAGCCCCTTCACTGAGGTTCGTGTTTTTTATTCTTGGTTACTCCGTGTTAGAGGAGGTCGTTCTCGTTGTAGACCTCTTCTTCGCTGATGCCTAACGAGGTTGCCAGCATCTGCTGGGTGGCTATCTTGATTACCTCGTATTGAGGATGGATATATGTCTTTTTCATATTGCTCTTTTCTCTAGGGAATTCTATTTCACTGCCACTCGCTTACCATTGACGATGTAGAGGCCCTGTGTGGGTTTCAGCACTTTGCGGCCCTGCAGGTCGTAGACCTCACCTCTTCCCTCTGACCTCCTACCTCTCACTTCGTTCACTCCCGTTTCGTCGCCGAGGGTCAGACCAAGGAATTCATGGGCAGTAGAAGGAGCATCCAAATAAACTCGGCCTGCACCCAGTGAACCGCCAGTCCACTTATAGAAGCCTACCTTATCATCTATTTTAGCAAGAACGAATACACCGTTACCAGTAGTCTCAGTAGAAATCTGAAGTAGGTTAGTAACGTCATAATCAGCAATAGGCGAAGTAGCAATAGTCAAAGTATATGTGCCTTGAGCTCCTCTCAGTAGTATTGGAGTATTCTTCACAATTCTATTAACCTCTGTCAACGTTGCGGTTGTAGCATTCTCACCAGTAACAATATATGCTTTTAAACCTGTAGGAAGCGAGGCTATATCATGTGCTGATACAATTGACTTCCATCCAAACTCATCAATCTCAATATCGAAAGTAGGCGATGTTTCGTATTTAAATATATAGAAATCATCTACGCTCTCAGCACTTTCATAACAAGAGAACAGTCCATTAGTGGAATTGAAACGAAGGACCTTATGAGTATTTGTACCTTGGAATACAACATTGGCTTTTGCATCACCATCTATTGATATAGCTGCTTTAGCATTATTGTCCTTTTCTGTTTCTGTCTTTAGATAATTGGACGAACTTGAAGCTGCGTAAAGATATCCTGTACCGACATTAAAATACCAATAGTTCGATGATTTTTCCAAAGTAACAACCTGAGCATCATCGGATATCGTTTCAATTATTCCATTCGTTAAGGTTACGTCAATCACGCCCCTATTATATTGTTTCTGGTCGGTAGACATTGCTTTTGCTGTACCATTCTCTTTGGATCCCACAAAGAGTATGTTGCCACCATCAACTAACGTTGATATATCTGTTACCAAATGGTAACCAGTGCCCGCATCAGCGCCAACAGGAGCAACAGCAGGTTTGGAAGCAACAGTGATCTCAATATTAACACTGCCAGAAGCATATGTGTCTGTTTGAGCAACACTAATAGTAATAGTTGCAGTTCCTGGCTTCAAGGCTTTCAGCTTCTCTCCTTCTACTTTTGCAACCGTTTCATCAGTAGAAGAGAAGGAAATGGCACCATCAGATGTTACAGTATACAAACCATTAGCGTCGAGCTCAGTTGTTGTGTCCATATTGATGAATGAAGATATCGCAGACAGTGCAGGATCTGTCAAATCGGGGGTTTCTTGAGAATCTTCATCCACTAGTTTATATACTGTAATGTCGTGGGGACTAATGCCCAGATTTTCGATGACCATGGCCCTATATACGTAGCTACGGGGAATAATACTTATATCTGGATACCCTAAGAAACGATTCTCGTAGCTTGAATTCTGTATTAATGCTACACCATCCTCAAATGAAATCGTCCATATAGAATTCTTGTCACCGAAATAAACTTTGGTACTATTGGTATTATTCAAATACTTATCAATACTTTCGTTATACATATAGAAACCTCCTGTTGCTGATTCCAAGCACCAAACATAAGTTTCTGTTCCAGAAAGCCCAGCGGTAGCATAGCTTGTTGTCGTTTCCAAGGCATTTGAACTGATAGTGTTTTTCATTACATGTCCCTCTTGTTCAAAGACATACATTGAGCCAGCCTCAACTGAGGTCACTTTTTCTAATTTGTACGTTGTTGCCCACGCACACGTACTACCTGCTATGAGGATACATAGCAGAAGCATTGTTTGAAGTAGATTTTTCTTCATTGTTTTATTTTTTTAGTTAATATTCTTAAATTAAAATAGTAAGTTTTCCTATTTCGCCTGCAAAGATACAAAATAAAAAGGGAATGGCAAAGAAATGGTGTGGAATAATTATGCAAAGAAAATGCAATAACGATTGCATGGCGGAAGCGGCATCCTACGGGACGGGGTCGTAGCCGGAACCTCCCCAGGGATGGCAACGGAGAAGGCGGCGGACAGCAAGCCAGAGACCCTTGAAAGGACCGTGCTTGACAATGGCCTGACGAGCATACTCGCTACACGTGGGAGTGAAACGACAGGAAGGGGGAGTCATCGGGGAGATGACGGTCTGGTAGAAACGGATGGGGGCTACCAACAACATCACCAGAACGGAACGGAGGACACGGAGGAGCTTGGCAACCACGGATTAGAGCTTTTCGGTGATGCGGCGGGTGAGATTGGCTACACGCTCGGCAACAGCAGAGGTGGGCAAGAGGGTGTCGGAAGTCCAGACAAAGGCAATGAGTAACTGCTTGTCGGAAGCAAGGGCCTCGGCAAGCAGTGATTTATGCAGGCGCCACGCCTCGCGCACCTGGCGCTTGACGCGGTTGCGATCGACAGCATGGTGGAAATATTTCTTGGGGACGCTGATGAGCATCTGCAGGGGCTCGTCATGTGCGCCACGGGGACGCTGCATGAAAACGGCACGCAAGGGGAAAGCGGCGACGGAGCGGCTGTGGCCGCCACCGAAGAGCTCGTCGATGAGTCGCAGACTCACCAGGCGCTCACGCTTCCTGAACCCGAATTGCTTTACGACCACGAAGTAAACGAATTACACGAAGAATCCAGAGGATCAGTCCTCGACGGTGAGGAGATAGTGCTGGAGGGCACCGGTCATGGAAGGATACTTCTCAGAGGGGGCCTCGATGTCGAGACGGAGACCGGCGGCACGGGCGGCCTGCGCGGTGGTGGGTCCGAAGGTGGCAATGGCTATCTCGCCTTGCTTGAAGTCGGGGAAGTTCTTGATGAGCGACTCGATACCGGAGGGGCTGAAGAAGACGAGCATGTCGTAGTCGAAGGTCTTGACCTCCTCAGGGGTGAAGTCGTTGCTGACGGTGCGGTACATGACGCACTCGCGGTGGTTGAGCTTCTTAGAGTCAAGGAGCTGGGCAACGGTGTCGTTATGGACGTCGCTCATGGGTACGAGATACTTCTCGGTCTTGTGCTTGGCCATGGTGGGCAGCAGGTCGTCAATCTTACCGGTGGTGCCGAAGAAGACCTTGCGCTTGCGGTACTGCACATATTTCTGGATATACAGCGAGATAGTCTCCGTGACGCAGAAATACTTCATATCCTCAGGAATAGCGACACGCAACTCCTTGGCGAGGGTGAAGAAATGGTCAATGGCATGGCGCGAGGTGAAGACAATGGCAGTGTAGTCCAAGATGTTCACCTTCTGGGCACGAAAGTCCTTCGCAGAGATTCCCTCCACCTTGATGAACGGACGGAACACGAGTTCTACGTCGAACTTGGAAGCGATGTCGTAGTAGGGTGACTTCTCGCTTGACGGTTTAGGTTGTGAAACCAAAATCTTTTTTATCATTGTGTCCTAAAAATTTATTTTCAAACTATTTGCTGTAATGTACAGAACTTTCCACAATGCCAGTAAAGGCACTATTTCGAGCGCACAAAGGTACAAAATAATTTGCAGACCAACGACATTTTGGCGAAAAAAGATGACATAGCACTTATAAAATGTCATTAATTTGACCAAAATGAGGCCTATAGCGAAATAAATTTCTACGTTTTGTATAGGAACATTGAGATATGGACCCATGAGAATGGCGGGGTATGCCAGGAGGCCTTCCAAGGAGATAAGGAACGAAAGGGACCTGATCCATTGTCCGTTTCTTTTACCATCGAAGAACACCCAATTGACGAACGAGTACAACCACACCTTCAGCACGAGATAGAGCAGGAAGATGGCACAAAAGATGGCGATGAGGTAGTACTGCGAGTCGAGAATATAGGTGTCGCCGATATAATGGAGGGCATAGAAATAATAGAGCGTGGCGAAGAGGACGCTGGTGAGGAAGACGATGAACTCTTGGAAGCGCACCTCGGTAAGCGTGTCCCTGACGGTGGTGGTGCCATCGAGGGGCGGACGGAAGAAGTTCTTGACCTGACGGGTGAAGAAACCTCGGATATTGGAATAGGCAATGAACGCCAGGATGGTGAGCGCCAGCAAGAGCGTGGTGAGGGTATCGTCGGTGCGCACGCTATAAGGGATGGGCTCGCCTGCCATGCCAGCACGCCCTGCGGGCAATTCAGGGTGAAGGAGGGAGTCTTTAGAAAAGAATCCCTCCTTATAGTACAGGGGAAGTTCCACGATGGATGCTTCCTTCACCGGTTCCTGTAACAGAAATATGCTGTCTGACGGTGTCAATGCTTACAATGCAAAGGCTTTCTTGATATCCTCTACTCTATCCAGCTTCTCCCACGTGAAGAGCTCGACATCGATGGTCTTCGTCTTGTGGTAGCGGCTGGTGAAGGTCTTCTTCACCACCTCGCACTGGCGACCCATGTGTCCGTAGGCTGCGGTCTCCAGGTACATGGGCTGGCGCAGCTTCAGCGAGCGCTCGATGGCCTTGGGGCGCAGGTCGAAGAGTTCTTCAATCTTCTTGGCAATCTCGCCATCGGTCATCTGGACATGTGAGCGGCCATAGGTATTGACGTAGATGTTCATGGGTTTGGCGACGCCGATGGCGTAGCTGATCTGCACGAGCATCTCGTCGGCAACACCTGCAGCCACCATGTTCTTGGCGATATGGCGGGCTGCGTAGGCGGCACTGCGGTCCACCTTGCTGGAGTCCTTGCCAGAGAAGGCGCCACCACCGTGGGCTCCCTTGCCACCATAGGTATCGACAATGATTTTACGACCCGTCAGGCCGGTATCGCCATGAGGGCCACCGATGACAAACTTGCCGGTGGGGTTGACGAAGTATTTGATGTCGCTACCGAACAGCGACAACACACTGGCTGAGTGAATCTTCTCCTTGACACGCGGAATGAGGATGTTGATGACGTCCTCGCGAATCTTGGCGAGCATGCGCTCGTCGTCGCTGTCGAACTCGTCGTGCTGCGTAGAGACGACAATGGTATCGATGCGCTCGGGAATGCCTGCATCGCTATACTGGATGGTGACCTGACTCTTAGCGTCAGGACGCAGATAGGTCATCACCTTACCCTCCTTGCGAATCTCTGCGAGGGTGCGCATGATGAGATGTGCCAGGTCGAGAGACACGGGCATGAGATTCTCGGTCTCGTTGGTGGCATAGCCGAACATCATGCCCTGGTCGCCAGCGCCCTGCTCGTCTTCGTCGCCATTATCGACACCGCGGTTGATGTCCTCGCTCTGCTCATGGATAGCAGTGAGGATACCGCAGGAGTTGCCGTCGAACTGGTATTCGGCCTTGGTATAGCCTATCTTCTTAATCGTGTTACGTGCAATGGTCTGCAGGTCGATATACACATCACTGCGTACCTCGCCCATCAACACCACCTGTCCGGTAGTGACAAACGACTCGCAAGCCACACGGGCCTTGTCGTCGTAAGCCAGGAACTGGTCGAGAATGGCGTCGCTAATCTGGTCGGCCACCTTGTCGGGATGGCCTTCTGATACTGATTCTGATGAAAATAAATAACTCATAATTTCGAAATTTGCGTGCAAAGGTACGAAAAAACGGCGAATTATACAAATTCGCCGTTTAAAAATACCTAATAATGAGGTGATTTATTGTGCTTCCGGCAACATGATGACTTCGGTGTGATTACCGCTCTTGAGAAGCTTGTTCAGGAAGTCACGGACGTTATCGGTGGTCAGCGACTCGACGGTCTTCTTATAGTCGGTGAAGAAGTCAACACCATATTCCTTATAGGCGGTGATGGTGTTAATCCAGAAGTTGTTCTTCTTGGCGTCCACGTCAATCTGCTTGAGCATGTACTCCTTGGTCTTAGCCAGCTGGTCGGCATCGATGGCCTTCTGCATCTTGGCAATGCCTTCGTGCAACAGGCGGATGGCAATCTCCTGCTTGTCGGGGTTCATGGGGCAGTAGCCCTGCAGGGTAGCCTTTGGCTGGTGGGTGCCGAGGTTGAAGTTACCGGCAGCGCCACAAGAGTAGGCAGCGCTCTCGTCCTCGCGGATGGTCTTCAGATAGATCATAGAGAGAATCTGACCAACGGCATCCAGCTTCACGGAGTTCTCCAGGGTGTAAGGCATATCGGCGTACCAGTACTCCATAGCGATGGCCTTGGGAGACTCGGTCTTCACCTTGAAGTTGTTGACTACCTCGCCCTTGGCAAGGGTCATAATCTCCTTGAAGTCCTCAGCCTTCTGCTTGGTAGCGGGCAGCGAAGCGATGTACTGCTCAATGAGCGGACGGAGGGTCTGCTCGTCGAAGTTACCAGCGAAGACGAAGGTGAACTGGGCTGCATTCTTATAGCGGTCCTTGGCAATCTCCAGGATGCGGTCGTAGTTGATGTCCTTCAAGTCCTCCACCTGGATGTTGGCGAAGCGGGGGTTGTGAGAATACAGCGTGAGGCTCAGTGAGTCAGAGAAGACGGCCTGTGGGTTCAGGTTCTTGTTCTTCAGTGCCATCTCCAGCGAAGTCATGAGGTTCTGGAACTGCTTCTCGTCCTTGTTGATGGCAGTGAAGTAGAGGTACTGCATCTGCATCATGGTCTCGATGTCCTTCGGCGTAGAGTGCGCGGTGATGTACTGACGGGTGTTGCCCAGTGAAGCGTCGGTGTTGACCTCCTTACCAGCCAGTGCCTTGGTGAGCTCGTTGCTGGAGAAGTTGCCGATACCACTAAGGCCGATGACCTGGTCGAAGACCTTCAGGTTGGTATAGTCGGCAGGACCATACAATGACTTGCCACCCCATGAAGAGGCCTGCATCTGAATCTCGTCGTCCTTGAAGTCGGTCTTCTTCAGGATAACAGTAGCACCGTTGGAGAGTGTGAGCTCCTTATAGCCAAAGACCTTGTTCTCGGTCTCCTTGACAATCTTACCGGCCTTGATCTTGGTGACATCCACCAGTGGCTCGTCCTTGACATTGTCAACGTATGCCTCAATCTTCTCAGCACGGGCAGCAGCAATGGCAGCGGCCATGTCCTGCTCGGTGGGATAGACCTTGCCTTCCTTCTCCTGTGCCCACTCCATGACTACGAGGTTGGTGTCAGAAACGGCAATCAGTTCGGGAACAAGCTGGTTGACGGCAGCTACGGGGATGTTGGGTGTAATCTGCTGCATCAGCTGATAGAACACGTCCAATGGGGGAATAGGCTCGTTAGAGAGGTAGTGGTCGCGATACTCGTCGCCAAACTCGGCATTCTTGCGCTTGTCGCGGTTGGTGTACTGCTTCTCCAAGGCGCTCATGTAGTCGGCCTGTGCACGGGCATACTCCGTAGCGGTGAAGCCGAACTCGCGGGCGCGCTTTGCCTCACGATAGAGGGTCTGCAGGGTCTGCATGTCCTTGCCCTCCTTGGGCACACCGATGAGCTCGAAGCAGTCCTTGGTCTTCGACAGCAGGTACTGGTCGTCGTCAGCGTAAGCCTGGAAGAAGGGGCAGTTCTCCTCCTGTGTCATCTCGTTCAGACGGAGGCTCATCATGCGAGAAATGACATTGGTCATATAGCTCTGCACGAGATAGCCGATATTGCCTTTCTCCTCATCGGGAATGGCATCGTGCTTCATCATAATCATCACCTGGCTCATCTGCATCTCCTTGTCCTTGTCGAAGATATAGATGGCCTCGTTGTTGTCGGCAACAGGCTCGGCAATCACCTTCGGCGCATTGGGGTCAACCTTGATGCCAGCGAAGAGCTCCTTGATCTTAGCCTCCATGTGGTCTACATCGACATCGCCAACGACGATGATGGCCTGATTGTCAGGACGATACCACTTATGATAGTAGGCGCGCAGGGTAGCGGGCTTGAAGCTGTCGATGACAGACATCAGACCGATAGGCATACGCAGACCGTACTTGGAACCGGGGTACATCTTGGGCAGCGAACGGGTAATCATGCGCTGTGAAGGACCTTCGCCCAGGCGCCACTCGTTGTGTACGACGTCGCGCTCCTTGTCAATCTCCTCAGCCTCCAGAAGCAGACCGTTAGACCAGTCCTTCAGGATGAGCAGACAAGAGTCGAGGGCAGTAGCGCGCTTGGTGGGCACGTCGCAGACACGGTAAACGGTCTGGTCGATGCTGGTATAGGCGTTCAGGTCAGAACCGAACTCAACACCCAGCGAACGGGTATAGTCGATAATGCCCTTACCCTCTGGCTTTGAGGGGAAGTGCTCCGAGCCATTGAAAGCCATGTGCTCCAAGAAGTGTGCCAAGCCACGCTGGCTCTCATCTTCGTTGATAGAACCTACGCGCTGGGCAATGTAGAAGTTTGCCACATGCTCAGGATACTCGTTGTGACGAATGTAATAAGTCAGTCCGTTGTCCAGCTTACCCATGCGAACGGCGGGATCTACTGGGATTGGCGGCATCTGCATTTCCTGTGCCACCATGACTGCGCTGCACACGAGGGTGAGGGCAGCCACAAAAATTCTTTTCAGTTTCATCATATAATTGTTTTGAAATTTGTATCGTCTTAGAGACATTTCAGCCCGCAAAGGTAGTAATAAATATTGATACGCACGCACGTACCTATATAATTTTATGCTTTTTTATATTTCTGTAGGGCATAAAAAAAGTCCTTTCAGCCACTTTTCACGCAGCTGAAAGGATTTTTTAGATTTCGCGGACGGATTAGTTGAAGAAGTACTTCACACCGAGCTGGATACCCCAGCACTGTCCGTAGCTATGACTGTAGTCCCAAGACTTCTTGAGGTAGTCGTTGCCTTCCTTGGCGAAGCTGTAGACGGGCACGCCATTCTCCACCTTTGACTTAGAGAGAATCTTGTACTGGCTGTTGCTCTGACCAGAGAGTGCAGGAATCTGGTTGACACCCCACTTAGAGTTCAGGAGGTTACCAACGTTCTGGATGTTGAGGATGAGCTGCAGCTTGTGCTTGGTCTTACCCCACTTCACGTCGAAGTCGTGAGCATACTTGAAGTCGAAGGTGTGAACCCAAGGTGAGCGAGCAGCATAAGACTCTGCATATTCGCCCTTATGGTTCTTCAGATAGTCGTCCTGCTCTACAAAGTTCCAGAAAGCGATGCGGTCTTCGTCAGATACGAACTTGATTTCGCTGTCGTCTCTTGGAATATAGATAAGGTCGGCAGACTGGCCGTCGCCGTTCAGGTCGTTGCTGTAGATATAGCTCCAGCCTGAGGGAGAGTAACCGGTGTAAAGCAGTGAGAAGTGCTCCTTGCCATACTTATAGCTGAGATTAGCAACTACGCGGTCGGGAGTAACGTAAGCAGAATTCATAGCCTCTGCCAGGTTAGGACCGTTGATGGTGTGCATGTATGACCAAGAAGACGAAGCATTAGAACCAGGCATACCTGTTACTTCCTTCATCACCGTGTGAGTGTAGGCAGCCGTCAGGCGCAGGTCTTTGATAGGCTCTGCGGTCAACTGTACGCTGGCAGTCCATCCGTAACCCTTGCTGGTATTTGTCAGGACACAAGCACTTGACACGTTGGTGTAGTAGGTATAGTCGGCCTTCTTCGGATAAATCAGACGGTTGTCGGCACCTACGAAGCGGTCCCAGTTGTCAGACTCAGAGGTCTTGATGTTATAGTTATCCAAACGAACGGCATTGACATTCTGCGTGTAGGTGAACTCACCCGTCAGCGTTACAGGGAATGGCAATGGCAGCTGATAGTCGACAGCGATAGAGGTCTTCCATACCTGTGGCATCTTGAAGTTGCTATCGATGCCTGCGGGAGTAGAAGGAATCACGCCATTAGCGTTCTGGCTGTAGGGAGCACCGAAACGGTCGCGAATTCCATTGATATCAGTTACAACACCACCGGCGAACTTAGCCATCAGGGTAGCGTCGGTAGAGTAGATCTGGTTCTGTAACATACCTGAGTACTGAGGCATATTGACGAAGAATACCAGTGGCAGACGACCGGCGAAGAGACCCGTACCACCACGAACCTTCAGGGTCTTGTCGTTGAAGACGTCCCATGAGAAACCGATACGTGGAGAAATCTGCACGTTGCCCTTAGGCCAAGAGCCTACGTCGATATGACGGCCACCGAAGTCGAGGTCGTAGAGTGCCTGGTTGAATACCAGGTCGTCGGGATTATAATGGATATAATCGAAACGGATACCTGCAGTAACCTTCAGGTTCTCAATGGGGCTCCACTCATCCTGCATATAAATACCATATTGGTTGAAGCGTACAGTAGAGGTGGGAACTGACTCGCCATCGAAGCCATAAGTCAGTGCAACACCCATAGGAGCGGCACCTGACATGAAGTCTTCCATGCTGGCATAGCGATAGTAGCCAGTACCGAAAATCAGATAGCTGTTGTCTGCCTGCTGATGCTCGAAGCTCAGACCTGCCATCAACTTGTGCTTACCCAGATAGTATGTGAAGTTATCGTTCAGAGTGACAATCTTGTTACGTACACGGTTACCGTAGGTATATTGCTCCGTACCCAGTGCGATATAGGGGTTGCCGTCCTTCAGGATGTCGATGAAGGGGAAATTCTCTGAATGAGTACCGCGCGGGTCGTCAATATCTGAATAGGTGAAGATGAGCTGATTGGAAGCCTTGTCATTGAAGCGGCTGTTCAAGTCAGCTGAAACGGTAGTCACCTTGTTCTGCAGTTCATAGAATGAGTTGTGGTAAGCAATACCGTTGGCTGAGGGGATGGCGGTAGTGCCATAGAATCCTGAGCGTGAGGTGCTGGGGACTTTCCATGATGAACTGTTGGTGTGGTTGAAACGCAGGGCCAGACGATGAGCCTTGTTGATGTTCCAGTCCAAGCGGGCCAGATACTTATTGACCTCGATATCGCCAGGATAGTCAACAGCCGAACCGGTGTCGTAGCCGTACTTGTTGGCAACGAAGTCAGAAATCGTCTGCAGATCGCTCAGTGAAGCACGAGAGAGATAAGACTTTGTATCGCTCTTACCATCAGAAGAGGGCTTCCAATAAGTAGGAACGTTCTGGGTCTCTGTGCGCTCGAAGCTGGTGAAGAAGAAGAGCTTATCCTTCACGATAGGACCACCGAGTGTGAAACCGTAGGTCTTGGAACGTGCGGGGTCAGGCTCAGAGTTCTGGGTGCCATCGACACGGTTACCGTGCATGTTCTCGTCGTTGTAATAGAAATAAGCGGTACCCTTGAAAGTATTGGTACCCGACTTTGTAACGGCATTGATACCACCACCAATGAAGTTGGTCTGACGAACGTCGTAAGGAGCCACAACCAGCTGAACCTCGTCGAGGGCCTCCATAGAGATGGGGCTACCACCACCAGGCAGATTGGCTGACAGACCGAAGTTGTTGTTCAAATTGGCACCGTCGAGCGTGAAGTTAGAAGACTTACCATTACCACCGGCAAAACTGTTATTGCCGCCATAGTAGGGCGACAGCTTGGCGATGTCACCGATAGAACGGCTAATGGTAGGAAGTTCCTGCAACACGTTATTGCGGATGTTCGTAGAAGCACCCGTCTTCTCGGCAGCAAACTTCGAAGCCTTACCGCTGACGACAATCTCCTTCAGCTCATTGGCATTCTCTGAAAGCCATACTGACAGGTTGTAGGTCTCAGCCAGGTCAAGGTAAATCTCCTTGAACACCTTTGAGTCGTAGCCGACATAGCTCACCGTCACAGTGTACGGACCGCCACTTCGCATACCCTGAATGCTGAAACGTCCATCGATGTTCGTAACAGCAGAGTACTTGGTACCAGAAGGATCGTGGACAACCTGCACGGTTGCGCCAATAACTTCCTCCTTTGTGTCTTGCATGGAAACCTTACCCGTGAGGGCTGAGGTCGTCACCTGTGCCACCATCGTTAACGCACACGTCAACAACATGGCTGTTAAAAATAGGATTCTTCGCATAGTATTACAATTGGTTTATTCGTTTTCCGTTGCAAATTTAATATATTTTTTTTTATCTACATAATTTTTAGACGTCTTTTTGACGTAAACCCATACGAGCCTCAACAACATTGACAACGTAGTCACCCAATTTCTCACACTCGTTGATGAGGTCCATATAGATGGTACCGACGGCATAGGTGTATTCACGGTTGTTGACATCATTGATATTCTGTGATTTCAGTTGATTGCGGTAGTTGTTGATTTCGTTCTCAATATTGAATGTGCGATTCACGTCGAACGATTCCTTGCGACCACCCATCAAACGGTTCATCTGCGACAATGACTGGTCGGTGAGCTCCATCATCTGATGCAGATGGTCATATTGCTTTTCAATGAAATGATCCTGCTTGCCGTTGTACTTACGGGAAATCGTGCGGGCCATATTGAAGCAGGCGTCACCGATAGACTCCAACTCAGAAACCTCACGGAGCATAGCACGAATCTTCGCCTTGGTATCGTCTGACAGGTGTGCATCACTGACAGAATTGAGGTAATTGGCAATTTCCAACTCCATATTGTCTGAGATGCCTTCGTACTTCTCAATACGGGTGTAGAGCTTATTGAACTCGCCAGCCTTGTTGTCCTTTTTGTTGTTGGAACTCGACGAGAGCGTCAACAACTCGCGCACCATACCGAACATGCGCTGCATACGGTTGGAGAACTGCTGAATCTCCTTCTGTGCCTCCAGCACCGAGAGCTCTGGGGTTTTCATGAAACCAGCAGTAATGAAATGCAAGCGGAAGTCCTCTTCCTCGTCCACCTTCTTAGGCTTAATAACCCAGCAAACGAATCGCTCAATCTGCGGAATGAACCAAATCAAGATAAACGTATTCGCCACGTTGAAACTGGTGTGGAAGGCAGCCAGCACAAAACTCAGCTTGGCGGCATTGGCCATGAAAGCGTGAGCGCCAGCCTGCTCCACCGTCATATTGACATCGTAACCAACCCAGCCACAGACCATGTCGATAAACGGGCGGAAGACAAACAGAATCCACACCACACCGAAGACATTGAAGAACATATGGGCCAAAGCAGCACGGCGAGCCTGGGTATTGGCAGACATGGCTGCGAGGTTCGAGGTAACGGTAGTTCCGATATTTTCACCCATCACCAGCGCAATACCCTGATAGATAGGCAGGGCACCACTGGAGCAGAGAATCATGGTGATAGCCATCACCGCTGCTGACGACTGTACGCAGAAGGTCAAGACGCCACCCAGGAACAAGAATATCAATGTGGTAAGGAATGAGTTGGGGTCAAATGAGGCGAAGAAGTCGAGCACGGTCTGGTTCTCACCCAGGTGCATGTTCTGGCCTGTTGTCCTCAATGTCGCGAGGGCAAAAATCAGGAAGGCCAAGCCGAAGAGGAAGTCACCAATGTAGCGGTGCTTCTTCTGGTAGATGAGGATTATACCCACAAGAAAAGCAGGATAGGCCAAGTCGCCGATATTGAAAGACATTCCAGCGGACATGATCCATGCTGTCAGTGTCGTTCCAATATTTGCACCCATAATAACGGAAATGGCCTGAGCCAGCGTGAGTAGTCCGGCATTAACGAACGACACTGTCATAACGGTGGTAGCGGTAGAAGACTGAACACTGGCCGTAACAAGCATGCCAGTCAGCATGCCGGTAAAACGGTTTGTAGTCATTGCGCCAAGGACGTGTCGCAACTGCGGACCCGCCATCTTCTGAAGGGCTTCACTCATTGATTTCATGCCGTACATCAAGAGTGCTAAAGAGCCCAGAAGCGTGAAAATTACCCAGATTGACATAAATATTTTTGTTTAATTGTACGTTTTTTCAACTATTCTTCGTATATTTGTAGCGCCTTAAAACAGTATGCTTATGGAACAACAAATCAAAATCCGTTGCAAAAATAATAAAAAATCTGTAAATATCAGCATCGGAAGCAATCTTTCTGAAATTTTTTCTCAGTTGGGGCTCGAAATGGAGTTCGGACCCGTCAGTGCTAAAGTAAATAACAAGGTAGAAGGAATGCACTATAGAGTGTATAAACCAAAGGATATTGAGTTCCTGGACATGCACTCTGCAAGCGGTATTCGCGCCTATACGCGTTCCCTGTTCTTCGTGTTATGCAAAGCCGCCCACGAGCTCTGGAAGGATTGTAAGGTCGTTATCGACATCCCTATCAGCAATGGCTATTACGTCAATCTGCAGTTGGGGCGCACGGTGACCCCCGACGATGTCAACGACCTTCGCCAGCGCATGCAGCAGCTGATTGATGCCAAGTTACCGATTCATCGTTTTGAATCTACCACAGAAGAGGCCATCGAAATGTTCCGTCAGGCAGGAAGCATGTCGAAAGTAAAACTGCTGGAGAGCAGTGGACGACTGTACACGACGTACTACGACCTGGATGGATACAAGGACTACTATTATGGTACGTTGCTCACGAACACAGGGCAGATTTACCTCTTCGGCCTGGAATACTATTTTGACGGCATCCTGTTGCGTCTTCCCACAGCACAGGACCCGTCGAAGTTGGGCGCCTTCATCCGTCAGGACAAGATGTTTGAAATCTTCAAGGAGCACCACCGTTGGCAGGACATCTTAGGCCTGCGTACCGTGGGTGACCTGAACAAAGCCATTGAGGGCGGACATGCAAACGAGCTTATCCAACTCAGCGAAGCCCTGCAGGAAAAGAAGATTGCCCAGATTGCGGATGAGATAGCCAAGAGAAAGACCGTCAAGATGGTACTGATTGCCGGACCTTCAAGCAGTGGCAAGACCACAACGTGCAAGCGACTGAGCATCCAGTTGGCCGTCAATGGCATCTATCCTGTCGGCATCTCGCTGGACGACTATTTCCTGGACCGCGACAAGACGCCGCGCGACGAAGACGGTGAGTACGACTTCGAGCATCTGCATGCGCTGAACATCCCACTGCTCAACGAACAGATGAACGCCTTGTTCCGTGGCGAGGAGATAGAATTGCCCCGTTATAACTTTCAGAAAGGCAAGAGCGAGATGAGTGGCAAAAAACTTAAGCTGAAGGGCAATGAAGTACTTATATTAGAGGGCATCCACGCGTTGAACCCCGAACTGACGGCACAGATTCCCAATGAACAGATTTTCCGCGTCTATGCCTCAGCACTTACCACCATCCTGCTGGACAACCACAACTATATTCCCACGACAGACAACCGTCTGCTTCGTCGCATCATACGCGACCATAAGTACCGTGGAGTCAACGCTTTAGGCAGCATTCGCCGTTGGGCGAGTGTGCGCAAGGGCGAGAACCGCTGGATATTCCCGTATCAAGAGAATGCCGATGCCATCTTCAATAGCGCGATGCTCTTTGAGTTGGCTGTTATCAAGCAACAGGCAGAGCCTCTGTTGGATCAGGTACCTGAAAACTGTGAAGAATATGCAGAAGCCTATCGTCTGCTGAAGTTCCTGCGCTACATTAAACCTATCCCCGAAGACCAGATTCCGCCAACATCGCTATTACGCGAATTCTTAGGTGGTTCATCATTCGAATACTGATACAACAGAGGCGATATTCGTGTATAAAAATGCAGTCATTGGCAAGAAAATGCCCAATAATTGCATTTTTATTGCAATTTATTTGGATATTCCATTTATATTTGCGACCTTTGCAGTCGTTTTTCAAAGACTGTAATATACCTAATTTTATTATATGGCTGAACAATTAGAAATTAAAGAGCTCGACCAAGTGGTTGTACGCTTCTCTGGTGACTCCGGCGACGGTATGCAGCTCGCCGGCAACATCTTCTCTACGGTTAGTGCCACCGTCGGTAACGGCATCTCTACATTCCCCGACTATCCCGCAGATATCCGCGCCCCGCAAGGTTCGCTGACGGGTGTGTCTGGTTTTCAGGTACACATTGGTGCCGGCAAGGTCTATACCCCTGGCGACAAGTGCGATGTGCTGGTGGCTATGAACGCTGCTGCACTGAAGACGCAGTATCGCTATGCCAAGCCCGGTGCAACGATTATTATCGACACCGACTCCTTTGGTCCTAAGGACTTGGAGAAGGCTCAGTTCCAGACGGAGGACTACCTCGGTGAAATGGGCATCGACCCAGACCGTGTGATTCAGTGTCCACTGACTACGATGGTAAAGGATGCGTTGGCAGACTCAGGCATGGACAACAAGGCCATGATGAAATGCCGCAATATGTTTGCACTGGGACTCGTCTGCTGGCTCTTCGACCGCGACCTGAACCTGGTTGCCAACTTCCTGAAAGAGAAATTCGCTAAGAAGCCCGCTATTGCAGAGGCTAACATCAAGGTGATTCAGGCTGGCTACGACTACGGTCACAATACTCACTCTAGTGCTACTAACGTCTATCGCGTGGAGTCAAAGCACAAGGAGCCGGGTCGCTATATGGATATTACAGGTAACAAGGCTACTGCTTACGGACTGATTGCAGCCGCTGAGAAGGCTGGGCTGCGTCTGTATCTGGGCAGCTACCCCATAACTCCTGCAACGGATATTCTGCACGAGTTGTCAAAGCACAAGTCTTGCGGTGTTATTACCGTACAGTGTGAGGACGAGATCAGTGGTGCCGCATCAGCACTGGGTGCATCCTTCGCCGGTGCGCTGGGCGTCACCTCTACTTCCGGCCCTGGAATATGTCTGAAGTCTGAGGTAATGAACCTGGCAGTTATCATGGAGCTGCCTTTGGTCGTCATCGACGTACAGCGTGGTGGTCCTGCTACGGGTCTACCTACTAAGTCGGAACAGACCGACCTCCTGCAGGCGCTCTTCGGACGTAACGGTGAGAGTCCTATGCCCGTTGTTGCTGCACTGAGTCCTACCGACTGCTTCGATGCAGTCTATCAGGCTGCCAAGATTGCGCTGGAGCACATGACACCCGTCATCCTGCTTACCGATGCATACGTCGCCAATGGTTCGGGTGCCTTCAAGTTGCCTGAACTTGCTAAGCTCGATGCGATTAATCCTCCCTACGTTCCTGAGGAACTGAAGGGTAAGTGGACTCCCTATATGCGTGCAGAGAATGGTACCCGCTACTGGGCTGTTCCTGGTCGTGAGGGCTTCGCACACATCCTCGGCGGACTGGAGAAGGACAGCAATACCGGTGCTATCTCGACGAATCCTGAGAACCACGACCTGATGACGCGCCTGCGCCAGCAGAAGATTGACAATATCCAAGTGCCTGACCTCGAAGTAGAGGGCGACGCTGCAGATGCCGACCTGCTGATTGTTGGCTTCGGTTCTACCTATGGTCATCTGCACTCTGCTATGGATGAGCTCCGTCAGAAGGGCCACAAAATTGCCCTTGCACAATTTAAGTTCCTGAACCCGCTACCCAAGAACGCTGCCGCAGTGCTCTCTAAATATAAAAAGGTGGTGGTTGCAGAACAGAACATGGGCCAGCTGGCTGCCTACCTGCGCATGAAGGTCGATGGTTTCGTTCCTTACCAGTTCAACCAGGTCAAGGGCCAGCCCTTCATCGTTTCCGAACTCGTAGACTCGTTCGAAAACTTAATTAAGAGTTAAGAGTTAAGAATTAAGAAAAAATGACTCTGGATAATCCTATAGAGAAAAGGGCTTATCAGTTCGCTTTGCGGATAGTGAAGGCATATAAGTATCTGACAAAACAACAATCAGAATTTGTATTGTCTAAACAGATGCTTCGAAGTGGCACTTCAATTGGTGCTATGATGCGTGAGGCAAAATTTGCACAAAGTCGTGCTGACTTTGTAAGCAAGACCTCAATAGCACTAAAAGAAGCCAATGAGACTCTCTATTGGATTGAACTCTTACATGATAGTGAATATATAGATGACAAAACCTTTGAGTCTATTCACAATGAGGCTAACGAAATAACTTCTATTTTAGCCTCAATCGTGAAAACGACCAAAGAAAACTCTGAAAAGTATGACAATACTGAAAGCAATTTTCTTAACTCTTAACTCTTAATTCTTAACTTAATATGTATACAGCACAAGATTTTAAGAAAGGCCAGCCCCGTTGGTGCCCAGGTTGCGGCGACCACTTCTTCCTGGCTTCACTCCATAAGGCTATGGCAGAGATTGGCGTAGCTCCCGAGAACATAGCAGTTATCTCTGGTATCGGCTGTTCCAGCCGTCTGCCGCACTACATGGCAACCTACGGCATGAACACCATCCACGGTCGTGCCGCTGCCATCGCTACCGGTGCCAAGGTGGCTAACCCCAACCTCACCGTATGGCAGGTCAGTGGTGATGGTGACGGACTGGCTATTGGTGGTAATCACTTCATTCACGCCAACCGTCGTAACATCGACCTGAACATGATTCTCTTGAACAACCGTATCTACGGCTTGACTAAGGGACAGTACTCCCCCACATCACCACGTGGCTTCGTGTCTAAGTCCAGCCCTTACGGCACAGTAGAAGACCCGTTCCGTCCTGCCGAGCTCTGCTTCGGTGCCCGTGGCCATTTCTTCGCCCGTTGTGTGGCAACTGACGCTGCCGGCACTGTTGAGGTACTGAAGGCCGCTTACGAGCACAAGGGTGCCTCTGTTACCGAGGTACTACAGAACTGTGTCATCTTCAACGACGGTTGTCACGAGGCTGTCTATAACAAGGAAGGTCGTAAGAAGAACGCCATCTACGTCAAGCACGGTGAGAAGCTCGTGTTCGGTGAGAACAACGAGTTCGGACTCGTACAGCAAGGCTTTGGCCTGAAGGTCGTAGAAATCGGCAAGGATGGCTACACGCTGGACGACGTCCTCGTTCACGATGCCCACTGCGAGGACAACACCCTGCAGTTGAAGCTTGCCCTGATGGGCAATGGCGACGGTTTCCCCATCGCCCTCGGTGTGATCCGCGACGTCGATGCTCCCACCTACAACGACGCTGTCCACGCTCAGCTTGCTGAAGTCTCAGGCATGAAGAAGTACCACAACTTCGCTGAGCTCCTGGAGACCAATGATATCTGGGAGGTCAAATAAACAGTTGAACACATATCATAAAGCCCGCAGACACTCCGCCTGCGGGCTTTAGTTTATAATCAGAATAGATCAGAGTCCTGTAGTCTACAATAATGTCGCTAGATACTCGGTTGCTGTCATCACAGGAAGTTTCGATGCTATAAAATCCTTTCCGTTGCGCGTTATGATGACATCGGCCTTGGCTTTGACTGCTGTGTAATATTGCATCGCATCTTCAAAATCTTTAAACTGCGAAGCCAACGAATCATCAACAGTTCTTTCGTTAGTCGTAGCAACACGTGAAAGCTGACGAAAGTTCGACAACAAATTGCGAACACCTTCTGGCCCATGTTTGCGAAGTAAGAAGGAGGCTGTTGAATACGTCATTGGTGAGACAACAAGCTGTACCTGCTTGTTGTAAGCCATAGTAAACAGACGTACTGCATCGTGACAGAAAGGTTCACGACGTTCCAACACGTCAACAACGATATTAGTATCCAGAAACAGACGTGTCATTTGTACTTCTCCTCCAAATATTCGTAATACGCTTCACGAGCGTTTAAATCATCTTCAGCAACTTTTTCACCAGCCCCTAGCAAGCTCTGCACCACATCAGGAACAGCCTGCTCTGTTGCATTCTTACTGGTTCCGACAAAACGCACTAAGAAGTTCTCAATAACAGAGGTGATGTTCAATCCCTGCTGCTGAGCATAGGTTGAAGCCTGCTGATAAAGTTGTGAATTAATAGCTACTTCCATAATTGCAATTATTTGAATTCGCTGCAAAGATAATACTTTTTTTTGAAACCACGCTCACTTTCCTCTTACCTTTTAATAATTATAATCAAAAAATCTGGGAAGCAACCGACTGATTGTGAGAGAAAATGCCTGCCCTCTCACGCCTGTCAGCGCTTCCCAGTAAGTCTAAGAAACTGTCGCGTACCCATCACGGGCGGGCGACAGCACTGTTTTTTAAAAAATTTAAATTCACTTACGGCTAATGCCTATTCATCACGAACCAGCAAAACCATTATTAACTAAATTTTAAAACTATATGTGAAATATAGTGGTCGCGAAGCGAGGATTCGAACCTCTCGTCTTGCCCACCGACTGGGCACTTCCGTTATACATCTTCCCTCTTCCTTCTTACCTCTTACCTCTTACATCTTACATCTTACATCTTACATCTTCATAGTACAGCTATTACGAGGTCGTTATTAGGCTATCTAGGAGCTGTATTAGGCTAATTAGGATTCCTATTAGGCTTATTTCTAACACTTCCCACCTATGGCCTGTAATGCCTATCTACACTAGGCTTTCCGGCGGGGAAGTCTTTTCGTAACACTTCCCCTACACTTCCCTAACACTTCCCCCATGTTCCACCGTTTTCTCATTACCTAGATGCCTCTCTTCGGATTCCCATTCCTGGGGAGGTCTGGGGGAAGTCTTGGGGAAGTCTTTTCCAAACACTTCCCCTCTCGCAACCCCTTTCTGCACGGCCTTTCCGAGAGATTTGGGGAAGTGGGGAGGTCTATTTCAAAATTTCATCTTTTCGAAGATTGCATCACCACACTCATACCTTTAGGTGTGAGATTTCTTCAGAATTATTTGGAAGTTTGCTCCGTTTGCATTATCTTTGCAGCATAAATAATCGAAGATATGGCACAATTAACTTTTAACACTGCCCAATATGAACTAATCAATCTCCTTTCATGCGTTAACAAGGAGGATGATCTTGCCGAGCTGAAGAATGTTATTGTTCAGTTCCTCAATACTCGTATGCAACGAGAAATTGACAAGCTCTGGGATGCTGGCGTTATTAACGATGAGCAAATAGAGCAGTGGGGAAAAGAACACATGCGCACTCCCTATAAACAGGCTTGACAACAAGTTTGTAGATTGTGCCATTGTCTCAAATGCCAATTATATAGTCAGCGACGATAAACACTTCAACATTCTGCAGACAATACCTTTCCCCCACGTTGAGGTTAAAAGGCTTATTGAATTTTCTGCAGAAATCGCTTCTTCCAAATCATAATCTGCAATCCAATTTATTTCATTATTTCAAAGATCGATTTAGCGAGTAATCGCTATTTCTGTTGCATAGCGAGATTGCAACGCCACACTTTGACCTTCAGGTCAAAGAAGTCGAGCCTCTATCGCACCCTATTGTGCTACTTGCGTTGTTCCGTCTTACATCATACTTCTTCCATCAGACATCTAAAAGTGGATCACAGAACCGTCCCCGATTTCTTGGTCTTTAGGCTCTTGGCTTACTATCTCTTTCTTGCGTTTAGCCATCTTCTTTAATATTGTTGTTTGTTTAAGACTATATTATAGCGTAAACCGGTTATTGCGACCTTTAGTCTGTTTGCCATATTAGGATCAACAGAATGAATCGTATCAGAGAATATTTTTGATCTGTTACTGCTAATCCATTCTGACGTTATTTTCTCGCCCTTACTTAGCGCATCATTTGCTTTATCTATTAGAATCTGCTCAGACTTCTTTTGAAGAAAGCCATCAACCTCAGCCATGGCTTCTACTGCTTCCTTCTTCTCTTTTGGGGTATAATCCTGAATATAAACGCACTCGTCGTAGTCTTCCTGTTTCGTATAATGCCCGTCAGCACTGAGACCATGAATTTGATGGATTTTGACAGTAAACAATTCCGAGCTGAAATTAGGTTTGAAGTTCTTTACATCCGCTTCTGACAAATCTTCTACACTCAATCTTCTATAATATAGGTTAAGCACATATAATGCCGCTAAACCATGCAACAAGTGCTTGATGTTTCCTTTCTTCAGTTCTCTAACTCGGTTATGCTTCACAGCTTGATAGGCTCTATTCCAATCTGTAGATTTATCACCTCGTTTCGTGGCTTTATGAAGAGGATAAAGGACTTTGTTGACTTCCTGCTCAAAAAATATGTACGGAGAGACTACGAAAACTGCTTTTTTGCTAAGTTTCCACAAATCCTCAAGACGTGCCGTGCATACTGTATCAAAATACATTTCGTCATCAGGGATAGTAGAATCTCCACCATTTTCCAAGTAAAGCGCCTTTGCTATTGACTCTATCTCGACAACAGTTCTAATCAGCAAGTCTGCTATCTTCATGGAATAAACCTCTTGCTGTTTGTCGTCAATAAAGACCGTCTCAGCAATAGAAAGGAATTCACGCTCAAGACCAAGATACACTTGCCAATATAACTGTTTCATAACTTAATGGTTTATCGTCGGATATTGAAATTCTGGGGCGCAAGGCGCTTTAATTGGCGCTGCGCCCCAGAAATATTTGTTATATTCCCATACGGAGAATACTCTGTATGTTCATCATCATCTATTACCACTTGATGGGATTGTCAACACCACCGTCGCCGGATCCGCCTTCTGTGTTGTCATCAATACTTTCATTACTACCTGCAAGCAATGAAGTCTGGTATTTCAATTCAACGACCTCCATTTCAGGAGTCATGTATTCTTTTGTTTTCATTTCTTTTCTCAGTTTTCAATTGGTTGTTTAGATATAAGTTCGCCCACACTTACAAAGAAGGGTGAGCGAACTTAAAATATCAAAGGCTATTACTTAACAACAATCTTCTTGCCGTTGTTGATGTAGATACCCTTCTCGGTAGGAGCACCCTGCAGCTTGATACCATTGATGGTGTACCAGCCGTCGGTCTTTACCTCCTGGAACTCGCCAGCCTTAACCTCGCTGATAGCGGTGGTCTGACCGCCGAAGTCCTCGACAGTAATCAGAGGAGCAGCAACAGTCTTGTTGGGAGAGTAGATCAGGTAAGCCTCCAGCGGCTTAACATTCCAAGCATTGTTAGCAGGTTCGTACCACTGGTTCTCCATACCCTCGTAGAGGTCGGGATCGCCCAGGAAGCCATAAACGTTAGTGCCGTCGCTCTTGATAGAAGTTGCGGTGTAAACACCTACGAACTTGTTACCACCATAGTTCTCACCATTGCCAACAGTAGTTGTACCAGCCTTAATCTTTCTATCAGTGAATGTAACATCCTGCATGTTGACGTCCTCAGCAACCTTAATCAGGAACGGAACGTTAGCGGTAATCTTGTTCATCTCGATGGTGTAAGAGATGTGGTTAGCGGTAGAGTTAGCGCTGAGAGTATTTACGATAGCATAGACTTCGTGATAAGTCTGCTGCTGTCCTACCTCAACCTCATCTTTAGCCTTCAGATTAGCTACCAGTTCTGTGGTCTTCACATCGAACGGCAGAACCATGGTGTACCATGTGTTAGCCTTCAAAGCCTTGTGGGCGAAGGTAACATCATAATCATGATTAGTAGCAGCTGCGCAATACTCAGCAGCAGCATCGATCTTCTGAGCAAGCTCTGCATCGGTAGGATCCATCTCAAATGTGTTGGTAGTAATCACGCGCAGTGCACCAAACTCGGTATTAGCTTTCAGCGTGTAGTTGCCGTTGTTAATGGTAAGAACAATACCCTTAGCATACAAATATGCTTCACCAAGCTTGGCTCCCTGAGGAGCATCAGTTTCATCATATACATTGATTGCCAATGAACCAGCAAGATCCTCAAGCGACTCACCATTTACACGACCCTCAACATCCCAAGCAGTCTGATCCAGAGCAGCATTAGCTTCTTCTTCTGTCATATCTTTGTAGATTGTCTGCTGCTCAACAGTAGCGGTCAGCTCAACAGGCTCGATAGTGAAGGTAGAGTTGTTGTAAACAATACCACCAGGATACTTCTCTACATCGGCAGGAGCAAGTGCAGCATTATCGGCGGTCAAAGCATAACCAATAACATTATCTCCGTCATATTTTACATCAAACTGTCCTTCTGCAAGACCCTCACGAGTGAAGGTTGGAGCAACAGCAAGTTTATCAGAACCAAGCAGACCGGTTACTACATAGTCTGTACCTTCTTTAAGGTTATCCCAGCTCTCAGCAACACCAGTGTACTTCTGCTTGTGAGGTTTAACAGTAATAACAATCTGCGCAGTAGTACTTGGTTTCACCTCAAAGTAGTTTGGAATCTCTTGATCATCCTCCAATACGGTACCGATAACATAACCATCAAGGTTCTCACCCTTTGTCAAATCCATGGTATAGTTAGTCTTTAGTGTACCATGAGTGAACTCAATGGCATACTTACCAATTTCGGGATTATCAGGAAGTGTCTCAACTGTTTTCAGCTTTGGTAATGCGTTAGCGCTAAAGTATGTATCTGCTAGTGAGCTAGCTTTAGCAACTGCGTCTCCATCAACAAAAATCTCAAACTCATTAGCAATATTTTTACCTTTTCCATATTCCTTAGATGGCTTTACTTTTGCTTGCACATACAACTTACGTGGAACAACCTTCAGATTACCAGGAATAATTGTATACTCATAGTTTGCATAATCTTCGCCTACGTTCAATTCTTGGACTTTATCTACAGTTGTAGTAAGTGCACCTACATATGAGTCTTTAGCGTCTTTGATACTAGCGGTATTAGCATCTTCACCTGTATATTGAAGATTCTCTACTGAAACAGGAAAATCTTCAACGAAATCTGTTACAGAGAACTTAGGCATACCATTGTCAACGGTAATGTCAGTATCAGCATTAAGCTTACCAGTACCATCATACGTCTTGGTTGCGTTGTTGGCAATGATTGATACAGTCTTCTTCGCAATCTTTACAGTAATACAAGTAGGGTCAAATTCCTCATAGTTACCTTCTTCATCATTAAGCGCATACCATACATAATAAGTACCATTGGTATTTCCCACGATATGCTGAGCAATTTCGGTGAAGTACCAACCAGTAGATGGAGCAGTTGTAGCATTTGCACCAAGGGCATACTTAACCTTATTTACGTGAGCCTGCTCATAAACAGCTTCATTAACAAGAGCCTGATTTTTATTGTTCCATACCAGACCTGTCTTGCCTGTAGGAGCTGTAGTGAAGGCCTGAGCCTTAGCAATAGTTACGTCAGTAGTGCCTGTTGCTTCAGCAGCAAGATAGTTGCCACCCCCCAATACGAGAGTCTTAACCTGATAGAAACCTGCTTTTGTAGCTTTAACGTCAGCAAAGGCCACGGTATTCTCAGCTGTGGCTGCACCCCATTCTGGCCACTCTGCAGCTGCAGTATGCTTGTATCTCATCTGATACTTTACAATTGCGCCGTCGGTTGCAGAACCTTCAGTGCCGAGAAGTGCCTGAGCACCAATTGCGTCACCAGCATAAACCAGATTAGACTTACCGGTTGCCTTCGTCACTGTTGTAGGCTGCTTCGGAGAAATAGTAACTTCAACGCGCTGTCCAACAGTAGCTGAATAATCGATGCAGCCATAGTCAGGAGAAGCAACAATTTTCCAGTCTACAGTATATACACCAGCGTCAGAAGCCTTGGGAAGGTCTGTGCTAAATTCAGAATAATCTCCCTCATCTTTCTTAAAGCGATACCAAAGAGTACCATAGTTCTCAGCACCAACATTCATGTGGCCTGCATTAATCAGAGTCTGCTCTACAGCCTTACCTTCAGTAGCATTCCAAGTGAAAGTCAATGTACCATCCAAATTGCTGGGAGCAGTGTATTGCTCTGTAGTAAATGCATTACCAGTAATCGTAACAACAGCGTCTTCATTTCCTACTTGTTTTTCAGGACGACCAGCATAGTTATCAGTACCTTCTATCTTGTAGTAAACCTTGTAGGAACCAACCTTCTTTACGGTAGGAATAGTCTCACTCCACTCACTCTTAGTTGTTCCACCATCAGAACTGTAACAGTACTTTACTTTAAGAGCGTTGACAAGTGCGGCTGGATAGGTATTAGGAAATACCGGTCCAGCAGTAAGCAAAGGATAACCAGCATCTCTAAATGAACCACCATCACTTAACACAGGCTCAGTCTCCACTGAAATATTTAGCTTCAGCACATAGAACTTTTCAGTGTTATGCTGTAAAACGCCATAGGTGCCGTCCTCAGTATCATTACAAGTAACGGTTACTGTGTAATGGCTATTAGGACGAACATTAATGATAGGACCCTCAGCATCCCAAGATACATTGAACTTGGTAGAAGGGATGTAATACCAAGTTTCATTTATCTTCTTAATCAAGCGAACTTGGGGAGTCACATCCTCACCAGTGTAGGTTACAGACTCCGAGGACAATTGTATTGACCACTCATCAGCGAGATTAACAGGATAGCCCCCGTTTGGAAGCTCATACGCAGAAATAGTACCCCATTCTACCGGATCCTCTTCTGCCGCCCATCCTGCCAATGGCAAGAGTGCCAACAGCATCAAAATAAGAAAATGTTTTCTCATAATTTGAATGTTTTAATTAATAATGTGAATAATAAATGTAAGTTATAAATTGATTTTAAATCATCTAGAGTGAGAGGGACACACATAGGTGCCTGACCCGCACTCCCCTGCTGGCCATTCACATTAGATGTCTGAAGGCTGATGTCTGATGTCTGATTAATCAGCACTCCGTAATCTACTCAAATTATGGAAACAAAAAAGACGTGGGAGTAAGTCTCTCTCCGCGCCTATCCCTGTGTGAAGGCTCTCGCATTGCCCCTTGAGAAGGATAAGCAACGTGAAGCCTGCCCACGCCAGTCGATATATATGCATACACTACGGCATGGTCATTCCCTGAATGACGGAATTACGGAACCACGGATTTGTGAATCCACGGACTCCTTCCTTCGCATATATACACTAAGAGCGTGCACCTTCATGGGGTGTACACCTTATTATATATATAAAGGGGGATGATAGCCGCAGGTAGATATAAAATCAACCCACGTAGACGTCTCTGTTGCACTACCGCTGTCTCAAGTTTCAAATTTGCGAGATTTTCCACACACAGACAGGTAACGTTAAGAAAACGCCCTTTCGAGACTGGCCGTACAAATGGCCTGAGGTCTCGTTCCATCGATGTAAGTTTTTAACGTGCCCCACCCTCACATGGGCAGGCATTACGGGGGCAAAGGTAAATAAAATCTATGAAACTGCAAAGTTTTTTTCAAAAAAAATACAAAAAATGCCGTTTTTCTTATATTTAACATAAAAAAAACATGCAAATCCGCAAGAAATCCCCACATTTTTTAAGGGGGTATAGGGAATTCTGTTTTTTGTTTATTCCTCCGTTGCCTCCTCTGCATGACGGCAGGCGAGCTGAATCTGGTGACGATAGACCAGACAGGCGATGACGAAATAAATCAGTACGTGGAGCCAGAGGATCTGGTACTCTGTCAGGACATCGCCAATAGAACCACCCATAGAGTTCAGACGGACATAGGCTCGTACACCGAAGGTAGAGGGGAACAGCCATGAGATACCTTGCCAGAAGCCTGGGATGGCAGACTGTGGCCACGAGGCACCACTGAGGAACAACAGCGGTATGGAGACAAAGACCACGAGCAGCATGACATTCTCACGGTAACGCACCAGACAACTCACGGTAATACCGAAGAAGATGCACGCCAGTGTGTAGGGCAACATCAACATAAGCAGATTATACCATTGGGCCAGATGCGGGAAGTTGAAAATACGAGGCACGACGACTGTCAGCCAGGTACCCATAACGGCATAAATCATGAAATAGACCATCGCCTTGCCCAAGACAATGCGGAAGGTGCCGTGATAGTGGCGCTGGATGGGCACGAGGTCGCTGAAACGGTTGGTCTCACGGGCTGTACCTGCCGCCATTCCGATGCCTAACACCAGTGTCTGTTGCAGGATAAGCATCAGTACAGCAGGCAATATGGCAGAGCCATAGCCCCCACCAGGATTATATAATGCCACATCATCGCACTGCAACGGCGCAGCTTGTATCTGTTCCTCGCGCTTGGTATAATGGCCAGCCAACTGAATCTGAATCTCCTTATTCATGGTCTGAGATACCGCCAACGCCGTCTGGTAGGCAGCTTTGTAGGTCAGCATCAGACTCATGTCGCAATAGACGCTGACCACCGACTGCTGCATACGCATCAGGTTGCTCTCGAAATCAGCAGGAATGCGGTAGATAGCCTTCACGATTTGTCGGCCCATCAGCATCTGAGCTTCATCGATGTCTGATGCATAGTACTTAATCTGTACATCCGGCGAGGCGTCGCACATGCGGATAAACTGTCGACTCATAGCTGAATGGCTGTCATCGACAACCACAACAGGCACCTCGCGCACAGTCTCATTATTATATATCCACGAGTAGAGCAGTGGGTAAATCAGCGGTACAATGATGAAGAAAATGAGCACACCCTCGTCTTTCAGCACCAAGCGCAACTCGTCGCGCCAGATGTAACAGGCATCGCGCACGCCATCTGCGATAGTATGTAATATTCCCTGCTGCTTCATGGTATGTAAACGTAGTTTAACATGGCATTCTTAATCTTTCCTGCCACCATGATAGGCAACAGGATGAAGGCTACGAGTGCCGCAATATGGAACCATGCATCAAGGATGGGATAGTCGTTGAGGACACCTATCTGGTAGAGCATGAAGTAATGGCGCAAGGGGAACAGCCACGCCATAGCCTGCAAGGGACCGTCCATACCTATCAACGGAAATGCCGAGCCTGCCATAGAAATACTGAGCACTGCCCACAGCGAACAGACACTCATGGACATGCGCAACGACGGCATCAGTCCAAAGGCAAAGAGTCCGAAGCCCTGTGACGAGAGTACCATCAACACGTTGAGCAGAACGATTCTGAGTACACCACCAGGATGCGGGAACCCCATGATGCCAAAGACATAGAACGAATAAAAGAAGGTGATGGTGAGCCATACCAACGTATGTGGCAGGAACTTTCCGATGAGCGACACCCAGATATGCGGCTCACCCATCTCCACCAGTTGCTTGCCGCGGTTAAACTTCAGCTCAGTACCGATGGCATAGGCAGTGATCAAGAAGATAAACAGCATCAGGATTCCTGGTACCATAACGGTAGTCAGGTATGCATTATAGTCTGTCGTCGAATTGCCAATCTGATGCAAATCAATGGCAATGGGTTGCATCAACGTCTTGATTTGCTTGTCAGTGAGTCCCTTAGCACGCATCGTTGCCATACCCAATGCCGCCGAACCTAACGTGGCAACGGTCTTCATGTCACGATAAACCAAGGAGCCTGACAAGATGGTCGTCATCGTATAGTAGAAGGAAATCTTAGGCTGACGGCTGGCAATGAGTTTCTCTGTAGTACCCTCAGGGATATACAGGAAACCGTAAATCTTGTTGTTCTCAATGGCTTCGCGAGCCTCGGCTGGTGTTGCATAGTGTGCCACCACTTCGCAACTTTGGAAAGCATCCAGCGTACGAATCAAGGTACGTGTTGTCGATGTATTGTCCAAATCGACGACACCCACAGGCATCTCCTGCGGCTGACCTTGCTCTAGAAGACTGGTGAAGAAGAAGATGACTGCCAAGGGGAATGCCACCATACAGAAAGCATAGATAGGATTGCGAAGGAAGATTTTGCACTCCCTCAGCGACAACGCGTAAATCTGTCTCAGCACCCTCATCTACTTCAAAACAGAGACGACTTCTTAACTCTTAATTCTTAACTCTTAACTACTTAATCACCAAGCTCATGCCAGGGCGAAGACCTTCCATCTGCTCTACAGGACGCGCCTTCACCTCAAAGGTCTTCAAATCGTACTGGCCATTAGCCTTGGTGGCCTTCCAAACGGCATACGAGCCCTGGTCCTTCATGTAGTACACCTTCATCTGGATATTCTTGTTGAAAGCAGGAACAAAGGCAGAGAATGTCTTTCCAATCTCCAGACCGTTCAGTTGGTCTTCACGGATATTGAACGTACCCCAGAGGTCTTTCATCACAGCAATGGTCATAATAGGTGAACCCGTACCAACCAGTTCGCCTTGTTTGGGATAGATGTCCATTACCTCTCCCTCCATCTGGGCAAGCTGTACAGTCTCATGGATGTAGGAGTTAACCTCCTGGACAGCGCCCTTGGCACGACCCACCTGGGCAGCTGCAGCCAGCTTATCCTCACGACGGGCACCATTGACTGCCATGTCATATTGGCTCTGCGCAGCCTTCATCTGTGCCTCCATCGCCTTATATTGGGCATATACCTCATCGCGTTTCTGTTCGCTGACAACACCCTCGTCGAAGAGACGTTGAATGCGCTGGTATGACTTTTCTGCAATCTCCACACCGGCCTTTGCCTGCTGCAAAACATTATAGGCACCACGAATCTGCTCTTCGCGGGCACCATTCTGTGCTTTCAACTCAAGGGCTGAAGCAGCCTCCTCTGCACTACGGGCCTGTTCCATCTTGGCACGCACCTCAGGAGCATCAAGGATAGCCAGTGTATCACCAACCTTGACAAAGTCACCCTCCTTGACACGTATCTCTAAGATACGGCCAGGTACCTTGCTTGACACGCGATATTCGCTGACCTCTACCTGTCCCTGAATGACCTCAGCATCGCGCGAGAAGGCGAAGAATCCGATAACTCCAACGATGACCACCACTGAAGTGAAACCTATGATGGCCAGTAGGATGTTGTTATGTTGCGTTTTTGCACTCATCTTTATATTTACAATTTGACTATTTACTATTTACAATCTATCTCAGTATGCCCAGCGACTTCTGCAGGTTCACACGACTCAGCTGTACGTCAATTTCGGCATCAATACGCTGTGACTGGGCCTGCAACCAAGCCGTCTGCGCCTCCATCACCGTCGTAGACGAGATAACGCCCTCCTGGAATCCCAGGTTAGCGGTACGCAGATTCTCCTCAGCACGTTGCTGACTAGTCAGTGCCAATTCCAACTTCTTGTTAGCCTCGTTGACACGGAAATTACTCTGGTTCACCTGCAATTCCATTTTCTCGCGGGCTTCCTCCAACTCCAAAGCAGCAATGGTGGTTGCGCCCTTAGCGGCACGTACCTTATAGGCAACATCGCCCCAGTTCCAAATGGGTATGCGCATCATGACAGCAACATTCCACGCACCACCTAACTTGCGCTGGAAACCATTATACACATTGGGATTTGTGGCCGTATAGCCACCCATCAATAGCACTTGTGGTAGATGACCAGCCTTCAGGAGGTTGGTTGCCTGATGGTTGATGTCAACCACGTTCTGCAACATCTTCAGCTCTGGGCGGTTAGAATAGTCGTTGGTAGGCGCTTCGTACACCCCTGCTTTATAGCCGTCCCCTTCAAGGGGACTCAAAACCTCTTCCAGCGTTACCTGTTCGTCAACAGGCAGTCCACAGAGCTGGCAAAGCAGCATCTTCGACAGCGTCAGGCCGTCATTCACCTTCATGACAGCCATCTCTGCCTCATTGACCTTCACGCTAACACTTAATCCTTCTGAGCGGGTGGCAACACCCTCACGAATCATCTTCTGCACGTCATCGTCCAGCTTCTTGACGAGATTAAGGTAGCCCTCAGCCAACTTCTGCTTATGGTGGAGTGACACCACTTGCCAGTAAGCCTGATCAATCTGGTAGAGGGTCTCCTGGCGACGTGCATCGGCAGAATTAGCTGCAAGTTCTTCGCCCAGGTCTGCCATCTTGTTCATGGCAATGATGGCACCACCCATGAAGACGGGTTGTGTCACCATAATAGAGCCACCGAACATATGACGCGTATCGGTGTGGAAAGCGTCTATGATACCCTCTCCCAACTGGTTCAGGGTTCCTGCCATACCATTCATTAACGACGTCACGCCTGCCGCACCGCCAAACAGCGTGCTCAGCACAGGCATAGCCGTTGATAGTCCTGTCTGCAAATGATTGACACTATTCGTGCCCAAATTCGACAAAGCATCCTTGGTATCGTCGCTGAGGAGAGACACCTCCTTGCTGGTGTACACATAGCCACCAACGGCAGAGACATGGGGCAGATATTTCGTGCGTGCTGCCTTGCGGATATTCTTAGCCACCTCCTGCTTGACGCGTTGCACGCTCATCTGCTTGTTGTTGCGTAACGCCATAGCCCTACAACTATCAAGACTCAGGACGCGCTGAGCCTCAACAGGATGTATGCCTAAAGCCAATAGCCAAAGGCTAATAGCTAATACTTTGTTCATTTATTTCTCAAACGTAAAGTTTCTTGAGCCAATCATATTACCGTCGGCAAAGACGCTGACGTTGTAAGAGCCACCTGCCAAAGTCTCATTAATAGGCCACATAGCTGTTACTGACGTCTCTTCACCGCTATAGTCGATAGAGCGCTTCATGGTGTAAGCCATCTGACGGTTCTCATACTGGAATGAGCCACCGCCATTGAGCACGTCACCCATAGGAGTAGTTACACGGACATAGATGTCGCGAGTGCCATTGGCTGCAGTAACATTACGGGCAATATTGAAAGAGACTAGCAAGGTGCGAGCCTTCTTCATGTGCTTATTATTCTTACCCTTCTTATTCAGCGGGGTCAACGAGATATTCGTGGCGTTCAGCTGAGAAGCGATAGCCACCTTCTCTGACAGCGTCATATTGCTAGAAGCCAGTGCCTGATTCTGCTGGTTGGTGATTTCCAACTCTGAACGTACGCGGTTGTTCTCGTCCATCAACTCAGCATTCAGCTGGTTCAGCGAGTCAATCTGGAGTACATAGCTGCGCAGTACGGCACGAACGGTTGCCAGTTCCTTCTTCAGACGGGTAATCTCAGCGGCATCGTCAGCCTTTGTCTTACGCAACTCTTCCAGCAACTGCTGGGTACGTTTCTGCTCACGGTTCAACTGGTTGATGATAGAGTCGTTGTTGATTCGCGTCTTCATCTCGCTGTACTGATCAGCAAACTGCTGGTACTCATTCTCCATCTCCTGCTTCTCCAGAACAGCCAGTTCCTGCATGTCCTTGTTCACCTGTTTCTCTTGATTGAGACTAATAGCAAGGTAAGCGATTCCTGCTAACAACAAAGCAATGACAACCACTAAGGGTATTACAATTTTCTTATTATTCATAACATTAAATGATAATTTGTTTTCGAAAACACGGTGCAAAGTTAAACTTTTTCCACGAAATACCAAAGAAAACTTGGTAGTTTTGAATTTATTTACTATATTTGCAACATTATTAACGCAAAGAGAGCATCGTGATGGGCAAAAACAATTGGCTATACAGCGCTTTCAACCTTTACAGAGACGGCTTTCGCCAAATGACGTTAGGCCGTACCCTGTGGGCTATTATTTTGATTAAGTTGTTCGTCATCTTTGCTATCTTGAAGGTGTTTTTCTTCCCTAACTACATCAGCACCCATGCCGATGAGGGCAAGGAATCGGAGTTCGTTGCGACACAAATCCTAAAGCAATAAAATATGACAAATCCTAAAACAATAATGCTATGAATGACTTATTTTTAACCATTAGCAGCAATTCTATTGACTGGGCAAGAGCGCAATTCGCGCTGACCGCCATCTATCACTGGCTCTTCGTGCCTCTGACATTAGGACTGGCTGTAGTAATGGGTATTGTCGAGACCTGCTGGTATCGTACAAGAGATACCTTCTGGCGCGATGCTGCCCAGTTTTGGCAACGCCTCTTCGGCATTAACTTCGCGATGGGTGTTGCGACGGGTATCATCCTGGAGTTTGAGTTTGGCACCAACTGGTCGAACTACTCCTGGTTTGTAGGCGACATCTTCGGCGCGCCGCTGGCCGTCGAGGGCATCGTGGCTTTTTTCATGGAGTCTACCTTTGTGGCGGTGATGTATTTCGGCTGGAAGAAAGTCTCGCCAGGCTTCCACTTGGCCGCTACTTGGTTGACAGGTCTGGGCGCCACCATCTCTGCCTGGTGGATTCTGGTGGCCAACGCGTGGATGCAGTATCCCGTGGGCTGTGCCTTCAATCCCGACACCATGCGCAACGAGATGGTCAGCTTCCTCGATGTGGCACTGTCGCCCTTTGCCATCGACAAGTTCTGTCACACCGTTATCTCCGCCTGGATCATCGGTGCCATCTTCACTGTGGCCGTCAGTTGCTGGTATCTGATGAAGAAGCGCGAGATTCGCCTGGCTAAGGAAAGTATCAAGATTGCTGCCATCGTAGGACTCGTCGCCTCATTAGGTGCAGCAATGACGGGTCATAAGTCGGCACAGAGCGTGGCCGATGTGCAACCCATGAAGCTTGCTGCCATGGAGGCACTCTACGATGGAGGCTATGACCAGGGACTGACGCTGGTTCCTGGCATTGAGGTACCTTACGCCCTGTCGTTTATGGCCACCAACGACTTCCACGGTTTTGTTCCTGGCATCAACGACATTATGAGCGGATACACTAGAGCAGATGGTACTGAGGAACCCAGCATCGAAGAGAAGATGGTTCGTGGACGTATGGCTATTGAGGCATTGGCGGCTTATCGAAAGTCAAAGGCAGAAGGTGCTCCTGAGTCTGTACTTGCCGACCAGCTGAACACTCTCAATGAGAACATGCCGTACTTCGGCTATGGCTATGTAAAGAACAAGGAAGACATCGTACCGCCCATCTGGGTCAACTTCTGGGCTTTCCGCATCATGGTAGGAGTGGGGTGTCTGTTCATTCTGTACTTCCTGCTATTGGCCATCCTGTCGTTTAAGATACCATATCTCTCTGTGATTACGCGCCGACTGTTGGCTACCGTCGGACTCCTGCCAGAGACTAAGGCCGACTGTCACGATATTGAAGGACTACCCGCATGGCACTACTGGCTGGCTGTTCTCCTCGTACCACTGGCCTATATCGCATCAGAGAGTGGTTGGTTGGTGGCAGAGTTCGGTCGTCAGCCGTGGACCATTCAGGACATGTTGCCCACATGGGTGGGTGTTAGCGACATCGAGAGCTTCTCGGTAGCCTTGACGTTCTTCCTCTTCCTGTTCCTCTTCACGCTGATGCTCTGCGTAGAGATTAATATCATGCTTAAACAAATTAAGAAAGGGCCACAATCATGACATACGATTTCTTACAACACTACTGGTGCTTCCTAGTATCGCTATTGGGAGCATTGCTGGTTTTCCTGCTGTTCGTACAGGGTGCCAACTCGATGGTACGCTCATTGGGATATAACGAGGAAGGCCGCCGACTCATCATCAATTCTACGGGTCGTAAGTGGGAACTGACGTTTACCACGCTGGTCACCTTCGGAGGAGCGTTCTTTGCCTCCTTCCCCCTTTTCTACTCCACCAGCTTCGGCGGTGCCTACTGGCTGTGGATGGCCATCCTGTTCACGTTTGTCCTGCAAGCCGTCAGCTATGAGTTCCAGAACAAGTTAGGCAATATCCTGGGCGCTAAGACTTTCCAGTGGTTCCTCATCATCAATGGTCTCGTGGGACCGTTGCTCTTAGGCGGTGCCGTTGCCACGTTCTTTGAGGGCTCTAACTTCATCGTAGAGAAAGGCAACCTGATAGACGCCGAGTCGTTCACACCCATCATCTCTCGCTGGGCCAACGCCTCTCACGGTCTCGACGCCCTGCTCAACCCGTGGGTGCTCGTCTTCGGACTGGCCGTGATGTTCTTGGCTCGTGTACTGGGCACCTTATATATTATTAATAATGTGAACGACGAGGATATCCGCAGTCGCGCCAGTGTGCGTCTCATCGGTGCCGCCATACCGTTCCTTATCCTCTTCGTGGCTTACCTGGTACACCTGCTGTTGAAGGACGGCTATGCCTACAACGACGAGGGCGTTATCTTCATGGAACCCTACAAGTACCTCACTAACTTCATCGATATGTGGTATCTCACCATCCTGCTTCTCGTAGGTGTCGTGCTGGTACTCTATGCCATTGGAAAGACCATTATCTCTAAGGACTATATCCAGGGCATTTGGCCTGCAGGCATTGGCGTAGTGCTCGTTGTGTTACCTCTGCTGCTTATGTCAGCATGGAACCACACCGCCTACTACCCCTCTACGGCCGATCTGCAGTCGTCGCTGACACTTGCCAACTCGTGCAGCAGTGAATTCACCCTGCGCACCATGTTCTACGTCAGCCTGCTTATCCCCTTCGTATTGGCCTACATCGCCTATGCATGGTATTCACTCGACAAGAAGAAGCTCGACAAAGAAGAGATAGCCGACGGACACGCATATTAAACAGTAAACAATAAATATTAACCAAAAACAAAGATTATGAAAAAGATGATGTTCATTCTCACAGCCCTCATCTGCATGGCAATGACGGCTCAGGCACAAACAGTTTACGTATCTACAGGTAGCGATGCCGTAGCTTATCATAAGAACAAGTCGTGCAGCTATCTCAAGAACTCCAAGGACGTCAAGAGCGTCAGCACCGCTGAGGCTAAGAAGATGGGACGCCACGAGTGTCAGCGTTGCTATGGCACTGCTACTGCCACCAAGAAGACTACAACTGCTACAAAGAAGACCACAACTGCTACAAAGAAGACCACAACTGCTACAAAGAAGACTACTCCTGCACGCGACGAGAAGGGACGCTTCGTAAAGAAGGCTGATACAGAGAAGAAGGCCACTACCACGAAGAAGAGCACTCCTGCACGCGACGAGAAGGGACGCTTCATTAAGACCACTGATCAGAAGACTACCAAAAAAGCTGCTGAAAAGAAAGCAACAACTACCAAGAAGACTACTGAGAAGAAAGTAAAAAAGGCCGCGTAAGCGACCTTTTTTTTATTACACCGTTTTATTATTTCAGGAACCTGCGGATGCGGTCCACGTATTCCCTCCTGTGGTTCTTATAGGAGTGGGCGTGGTCTGTTCTCTTGGTCACCCAAAGGACCTTGGGTTCAGGCTTGGCGTCGTACAGCTCATAAACCATATAGGTGGGTACAAACGCATCCTCGTCGCCATATCGCCATCAGCAGCACCATAACGGCCAAGCAAGTCAAAACTACTATCTTCTTCATCTTCTCAGCCAGCCGAGACGGAGTAAGTTCGCCATCTTTTTACGTATAAACGGGTAGAACACAGAACAAAACCCGTTTTTGTGTTTTACAGTTCGGCGTCGGAGCATTCGAAGGTGTTGCCCTGCGAGACGTCGCCAGTCTCTAAGCCTCGCTTGAACCACTTCATACGCTGCTTTGAGGTGCCGTGGTTGAAGGACTCTGGAACGGCATAGCCACGAGCTTTCTTCTGCAGATAGTCGTCGCCGATGACTTGGGCGCAGTTGATGGCTTCCTCGATGTCGCCATCTTCCAGGGAGCCGAACATCTTGTTGTCATGGTGTGCCCAGACGCCTGCATAGAAGTCGGCCAAGAGCTCCAGACGGACAGACAGCTTGTTGGCATCTGTCTGGTTCATCTTCGCCATCTTCGCATGTGCATCCTGCAGGATGCCCGTCAGGTACTCCACATGGTGACCTACCTCGTGGGCAATGACGTAAGCGTAGGCAAAGTCGCCGTCAGCACCCAGCTGCTTCTTCATGTTGGTGAAGAACGACAGGTCGATGTATAGCTTCTGGTCGCCAGAGCAGTAGAATGGGCCCATCTGTGCCGAGCCCTGACCGCAGGCGGTCTGTGTGCCATCGGTATAGAGCACCATCGTGGGTACTTCATACTCCATCTCGTTTTCTTCGAAGATCTCTTTCCAGACATCCTCGGTACCTGCCAGGATCTGTGTGGAGAAACGAGCCAGTTCCTGCTCCTCCTCGGTAAACTCACGCTGGTCTTCGCTGACCTCCGTATTGGTGCCTGTCAGTGAGCCCAATCCGCCATTCTCCTGGAAGGCCTGCATGCCTGCCGACAAGGGGTCGCCACCTGAGAAATAGGCGATAGCCATCGCAATGATTACACCCAGGATGCCAGCACCCACACCTGCTTTCTTGCCGCCACTCATACCACGGCGGTCTTCTACATTCGAGCTCTCGCGTCGTCCGTCTAAATTCATAGTCTTATTGTTTAAAGGGTTATTGAGTATACGTAATTATCGGTGACCGTGGTCTGGAGCTCGCCAGCAAAACTGGTGAGCACAGACTTCAGGTCTGTGGTTATGCCACGACCGCTAAGCTTGACAACGGCCTCCTTCTGCGTCCAGAGCTTGGTGAACTCCAGTGCTGAGCCATTGATGAGCTGTAGCTCGTCGTCGTTCATTGCATAGCGAGCCAACGACTCCTTGTAGGGTCGAATGGTCTCGATGTCCACACCCACGGGTTTGTCGCTGACCACACAGATAGCCGCCACACGACAGTGGCTGAGGTTGAAGTGGATGTGGGGGAGACCAACCAACGACGGTTTGCCATGGTCGCCATATTCAAAGATGGGTGGTTCCTCGATGCCATACTCCTTGCGCAACGCCTCGCACAACAGCAGATAGGCGGCAGCACACGTCTTGTGTCCCTGCTCATGCTTGAAACGAAGACACTGCTCCCTGCGCTGTTCCGACAGCAGGGGCAATGCCGCCTGCCAGTCGAAGTGTTCAATATCGTCGTTGAGGTAAACCATCGCTGCAAAGTTACGAAAAAAGTTTCAATCTTCCGCTTCTTCTATCTGAGTTTTTGGCCAATTCACCAAATAGAGCTGTTCGGTAGCTCGTGTGAAGGCGGTATAGAGCCAGTGCAGATAGTCGGTGGAGAGCATGTCGTCAGTCATATAGCCCTGATCCACATAGATGTGGGCCCACTGGCCACCTTGTGCCTTGTGACACGTGGCAGCATAGGCGAATTTCACCTGCAGGGCATTGTAGTAGCGGTCTTCCTTCAGTGCCTTCATACGGTCGGACTTACGAGGAATATCGGCATAGTCCTCCATCACCTTGGTAAACAGTTGCTCCTGCTGGTCACGCGTCAGGGCAGGAGCCTCGCTGGTCAGTGTGTCGAGGAGTACGGTGGCTGTCAGCTCATAGTCGTCGTAGTCGGGGAATGTCATCGTGACCTCCGCAAAGCGGAAGCCATAGAGTTCGTGGATGTTGCGCACGCGTCGCACCACCGCCATATCTCCGTTGGCGATGAAGGCCATCGACTGCTCTGAATTTTCCTTTATCCAATAATAGTTATTCTTCACTATCATGAGCTGGTCGCCCGTACAGAGTTCCTCTTCGCGCCACAGTATCTGGTTGCGAATGCCCTGATTGAAGATGTTGGCACGCTTGTTGGAGCGTGTCACCACCATCGTCTCGTCGAGACCTACCTTCGAATAGCTGGACGCCAGTGTCTCGATAAGCTCGTCGCCTGGCACGATCTTGACGTCAGTAAAGCCCTGAAGGTGAATCTTAGGCAATTCACATCTGCCATCATACATCAGCCATCTGACCTGAGTAGCATTGTACAGGATGCCTGACTCCTGACTCTGGCGCAACACCTCGCTGAGCGTGCTCTCATGGACCTTCAGACCATAACTGCTCAAGACGGACGACATCAGCGCCGGACTCTCCTCCTCGCCAACAGGCGGCAACTGGGCGTGGTCGCCGATGAGCATCAAACGACAGTTACGACCGTTATACACAAAGCTGATTAGGTCGTCCAACAGACTACGCCCCTCGCCATTGAGACTGACCATCGAAGCCTCATCGACCAGGAACAGCGTGTCGTGGGCATTGTTATATCCCAACTCAAAGCCACCCTCCAGCGACTTCTGACGATAGATACGGCGATGGATGGTGTAGGCCGCAGTACCTGCGTACAGTGAGAACACTTTGGCGGCACGTCCAGTAGGAGCCAGCAATACCAACTGCTGCTGACACGAGAGCATCGCACGAACGATAGCTGCGGCCAGCGTGGTCTTACCCGTTCCTGCTGAGCCTCGCAGAATCATAACGGCATGCTCATGACGGTCGGCCATGAATGTGGTGAAGACGCTGATGGCGTGTTCCTGCTCTGCTGTCGGCGGAAAACCGAAGGCACCACGTATGCGATATTTCAACTCGTCAGCAATCATTGGTGCTGCAAAGATACTATTTTTTTCTGAAACACTTGGCGATTCAGAAAATAGTTTGTACTTTTGTGCCCAAAATAGATGATTCCCCAAGATATGAAGAAGCGAGTATTGGTATTCTTTTCCGCACTGTTTATCAGTAGTTTATTGGTAACAAACGCTCAGACGAGCCTTGCGGGTCGTAGCTATCACCATCCCAACATAATGGCAGATGCGATGAAAGATGCCACCAAAGATCTGGACAAGAAAATCGCTGAGGCCAAGAAAAAAGCTATTGCCGTGGGCGAGAAGAAGAAAGGGCGCAAGTTGACTGCTGAGGAGACGGCCAAGATAGACAAGGAACTCAAGGAGAAGGTGGAGGAAGTCAATGCCATCAAGAAAGGCATGAAAACCGCCATCACCATAGAATTCATCGACGACAAGAAGATAGTTCTCAAGCCAGACATCAAGATCAACGACGATGCCCTCAAGGCTGCAGGCATGGGCTGGCTCAAGCGCAAAGCCTTGAAGGCTGCGCTGGCGCTGGCTCCCAAGTCAGAGAAGGGCACCTACATCGTTAAGGGCGACATGATCATCATGACCGACAGCAACAACGAGAAGGACACCATGACCATCAGCAAGGATGGCAAATTCCTCTATGGCAAATTCGACGAGAAGACTCCTTTCAAACTGACACGAACAAAGTAAAACAGACTACAAAGTAATATGAAGACAAAACATGTACAGTATCAGACGCACGGAACGTGCTCGCAACTGATTGACGTAACAGCCGACGAAAACAATATTATCCAGCAGGTATTCTTCCTGGGTGGCTGCAATGGCAACCTGCAAGGCATCAGCCAACTGGTAAGAGGCCAGCGCATCGACGACGTAATACCCCGTCTGAACGGCATCCGCTGTGGCGTCAAGAGCACCTCATGTCCTGATCAGTTGTGCAGAGCACTGGAGCAGCTGAAGCAGGCACCAGCCAAGGAATAGACACACTCAAAGACAAGAAAGGCGTGAAAGTAATTTTTCACGCCTTCCCTTTTTATGTAAGACTCTGTTTGATATCCTCTAATAGATCTTCACCTGCTTCGAGACCGATGCTGAGGCGGATGGTCGTATCTGGTACTGACATCTCCGCACATTGTTCGGCAGTGAAGAGGCCGAAGATGGTGGACGCAGGATGGATGGCCAGCGACTTGCGGTCGAAGAGGTTCGTGGCACGACGGATAATCTGAAGCTTATCGATAAACGCCCACGCGGCTTCCTTTGACTCAAGGTCGATGGTGAAGACAGCGCCGGGCAAGGGACCGAATTGAGCCTTCGATAATTCATAGAAGGGATTATCTTCCAAACCAGTATAGTTGACGCGCTTGATCTCTGGCAGTTGCTGACATTGTTTGGCAAGCCACAAAGTGGTCTCCGCCTGACGACGGAAACGGATGTCGAGGGTGTCGAGGCCAAGGGTTTCCATGTAGGCTGCCTGAGGTGTCATTAAGGCGCCAAGATTGGTGATGAGTTCCGTTTTTACACGAGCCGTAAATGCCAGTTTCTTGCCAACCTTCTTGATACGAGCTTGTAAGGCTGGCGAGGGTGACTTTGACCAATCGAACTTTCCGTAGTCGATGAGCAGACCACCTAATCCTGTGCCGCCACCAGAGATGTACTTAGTGCTCGACACCACCTCGATATCCACACCGAAATCGACGGCATGGAAGGTGGAGAACGGCACGATGGTTGTATCGGCAATCAGGGGCACACCCGCCTTGTGGGCAATGTCGGCCAGCGCGCGAATGTCTGCCACGAACAACTGCGGATTAGTGATGATCTCGAAGAAGAGGGCACAGGTTTTGTCATCAATCTGTGCCGCTACCTCTTCAGGCTTCGTGAAATCGACAAAGCGTGGCTCTACGCCGAAGTTGCCGAGTGTATCTCGAATCAAAGAGACACTATTGCCAAAGAGATGTTTCGAGGCCACGATATTGAGGCCTGCCGCGCTGACAGCCGTGAGGGCGTAGTGGATGGCGGCCATACCTGTATTGAGTGCTGTCACACTCGCTGCTCCTGTCAGTTGCCGCACGCGCTCCTCGAGATAGGTCACCGTGGGGTTGGCGATACGGGCATACGACGGGGCCATAGAGCGACCGCAAAATGCGTCGCCCATGGCCTTGGCAGACTCAAACTCAAACGCCGCCGTATAATAGACGGGCATCGACAATGCCCTGTATGCATCAGGTTTCTGATACTTCGTCGTCAATATTTTCGTTTCGTACTGCATATTATCTCTGTCCAACAATCTTTCGTACTGCAATCACGAGTTTGTCCACGTCTTCGCGCGTATTGTAGAGGGCGAAGGTGGGACGTACGCTCATTTCGTAACCCAAAGCGCGCAAGGCGGGTTGGGCACAGTGGTGACCTGCACGCACGGCGATACCTTCTTTGTCGAGCAGGGTACCAACCTCAGGTACGGGAATGCCGTCGAGGACGAACGACACAACAGAGACGCGGTTCTTGGGATTGCCGATGAGTGTCAAGCCAGGAATTTGGGCGAGTTGCTCACGGGCATACTCCGTCAACTGGTGCTCGTGGTGCTCGATGTTACGAATGCCAAGATGACTTACGTAGTCGAGGGCGGCACCCAGTCCGATGGCGTCGGCCACATTGGGCGTACCTGCTTCGAAACGAGCGGGCGGCACGTTGTACTCCGTACGCTCGATGGTGACATCCTTAATCATGTTGCCACCACCCTGCCAGGGTTGCATCTTATCCAAGAGCTCTTTACGACCATAGACCACGCCGATGCCGTTAGGTCCGTAGATCTTATGTCCACTGAACACGAAGAAGTCTGCACCCCAAGCCTGCACATCGACAGGCGTGTGAGCAATACTCTGAGCACCATCTATCAGCACGGGGATATTGTGAGCATGAGCAATCTCGATGATGCGCTGCACGTCGTTGATGGTGCCGAAGGTGTTGTTCACATGCCCCACTGAGACGAACCGTGTGCGCGGCGTGATAATGCGCTCGAACTCCGAAAGGATGAGGTCGCCATTCTGATCCGTGGGGATGGCGCGCAGGGTGGCGCCACGCTCCTGAGCAACGCGTTGCCAAGGTACAATATTGGCGTGATGATCCAACTCGCTGACAATGATGTCGTCGCCTGGTGTGATAAACTGTCGTCCGTAGGTCTGCGCTACAAGGTTGATACCTTCGGTGGTGCCGCGTACGAAGATGATCTCCTCGCTGGTGGCGGCGTTGATAAACCGCTGCACCTTTTCGCGCGCCTCCTCATAGGCATCCGTCGCACGGGCAGCAAGGGTATGCGCCCCGCGATGGATGTTCGAATTATAATTACGGTAATAGTCCGAAATCTTGTCGATGACCTGATTTGGCTTCTGCGTCGTGGCACCGTTGTCGAGCCACACGAGGTCGTGGCCGTTCACCTTCTGATTGAGCACAGGGAAGTCGCGCTTGATCTGCTCGGAGTTCAGCGTGTCAGCCTCCTCGTAGTGCAGGTCGCGCAGCTTCTGCGTCTCAGGGATGCCGATGCCGAAGCCGTCGTCCTTGGGCAGCGAAGAGGTATGGGCGTCCACGTCACCGATGTAGGGCAACTCGCCATAACCACTACCGCCTGCCAGCAGCGCATTGAAAGCTGTCTCCAGTTCCGTGAGATTCAGCGCCTCGTCAGGAATAACCTCCTGACGCTCTGCCTGAAGCTCCTCGGGACAGTACTTCTGCGCCACCTGCCTCAGTAGTTCGAACCCAGGATCCTGTATACCGTATCCGTTAATATTCTGAATATCTATCATAAGCATTACATATTACTCCCCTCCCTCACAGGGAGGGGCCGGGGGTGGGTCTTCTTATTTCCTTTTCTGATAGTCATGATAGTAGCCCACCTCGACGTTCTCGAGCACGGCGATGGCATCGTCGGTGAGGGCGGCTAACGAGAAGTACTTTGTGAGCAGATAAGAAGCCACGCCGAACTTATCGAGACCCATCAGACGGGCACTCAGCGACGGGGCAATCTCACCAGGAATACCACTCTGGTGCAGACCGATGATGCCCTGGTTCTTTTCGCCAACACGCACGAGGATAATCTTTGTGGTACCAACACCACGGCCTGTCAGATACTGACCTTCTACCTCTACCTTGTCTGAAGGAATCAGGGGTACACCACGCCACAGAACCACGCGAGTACCGAAAAGGTCGGTCGTCACAGGCGGAACACCGCGCCAGGTGCACTCACGTTCGAAGGCTGCGATGGCTCTCGGATGAGCGATAAAGAATGCGGGCTCCTTCCAGACTAATGACAGCAACTCGTCGAGGTCGTCGGGCGTGGGCGAACCATAGCGTGTGGTAATGCGGTAGGCGGGGTTGGCAGCAGCCAATAGACCGAACTGTTTGTTGTTGATGAGTTCCCACTCCTGACGCTCCTTGATGCTCTCGATCGAGAGACGCAGCTGTTCTTCGAGCTGGTTGTAGGGATTATTATAAAGATCGCTCACGCGGGTATGTACACGAACCACCGTCTGTAGCGTATTCAGTGAATACTCCGTCGGATTCTCCTCGTAGTCGATGTAGGTCTCGGGGATGATGTTGTCCTCCTCGTGGCCGCTGACGAGGTCGATGTGCTTCTCGCCGTTGTCGTTGACCGATGCCTTCAGGCGCAGTTGCTTGTCAACGGCCTTCTCGAACGTGTCGCGGAAGTCGGGTACTTCCTTGATGAACTTGATGAGTTCTTTGAGCTTCAGCCCAAGGAATACGGTGGGAGTGATGGCGCGGACGCTGACGGTAGATTCCTGTTCATCCAGTAAATCTGCTTCACCGAAATATTCGCCATCGCCTAACAGGGCAATCCGCAAGTCCTCGCCGTGAGGGCCTTTGCTGATGACCTCAGCCTGTCCGCTTGCCACAATGAAGAAGCGTTGTTTGTCCTTGCCCTCCTCTACGAAGAACTTATCCACATCGACCTCCTTGGTCTCGAACGAGCTGACGAGGCGGTTTAGGATTTCGTCGTCAAACTCAGAGAACAGAGGTATCGCTTTCAAGTTCTTTGCTGTAAATGACGGTACGCCGTTGACATACTGAATGGGCAGGCGGTCGTTCTTGCGAAGTTCGACCTTTGTGCGGTTCACACGGAACGTTCCGCCGCTGACTTGTACCCAGGGTAATAACTTCAGGAGTAATCTCGGGGTGATGGAGCCCATCTGCGGGGCGGTCTTGGTGGTGGTTGCCAGTCTTCTGGCTGTTGCTGTAGTTACACTACGCTGAAGATTTGATTCTGCCATAATTCGTTTGAGTTTTAAATGTTATACTTATGATTTATTTCTTAATTGTCACTTTGTGAGTCGTACCTTCCACATGTTCTACTGAGAGAACGTTATACCCCTGCTCCTTGGCATTGCGGGGAACGTTGTCGAGCGGTTCGCCCTCAGCGAGCAATACTTCCAGAATGTCGCCCGGCTGGAGCTTCGAGAGCTCGATCTTGGTCTTGACGAAGGTCATTGGGCAGTGCTCCTTCGTAATGTCTAATACCTTTGTTGCCATATCCTTACCTTTTTAAATGAATAATGTCTGTCCACCTTCGCTCAGCTTCAGGAACGACGCCACGCCGAGCACGTCTTTCACCTCAGGAATAAAGTCCTCTTTCTTCAAGCCGAGCACGTGCATCGCCATCTCGCAGGCGTAGAGATTGATTCCGAGCGCCTTGGCAGCCTCGACGAGTTCTTCGAGCGTCGCCACGTTGTTCTTGCGCATCAAGTAGCGGAAAATCTTCGGACCAGCGCCGAGGAAGTTGAAACGGCTCGTGGGAGTGACCTTCAGACCGCCCATCATAAAGCCGAAGAGTTTCGTCAGCCAATTGCCACCTGTGAATGAGCGGCCCTGCTTCTGCTTGATGGCGTCGAGACCCCAGAAGGTGAAAAAGATGTTCACCTCGTAGCCTACCGCCGCCGCGCCCGTACCTAATGTAAATACTGCTGTCAGTTTGTCGAAATCGCCACTGAAGGCGATGATGCTTAGTTTTTTGTTTTCTGCCATAATTTTATGCGTTTGAGTCTGGGTGCAAAGGTACGGCGGTTTTCGCACTCCCACAATCGCACGTTTGTGGCATTTTGCATACCCTTAACATGGTATGCGATTTACCATTCCTATGGGATTGTGGCAACCAAGAAATCGCCGTACCTTTGCAGCGTGATTCAAACTCAAACGATTATGGCAAAGATTTATGTAAATGGAGACGCGCAGGAAGTGAGCCTGCCGCTCAATGTGAGTGAACTGATCAAGCAGTTGCTGGTAGAAAACCCTGAGATGGTCAGCGTGCAGGTGAACGAGGAGTTTGCTGAGCGCGAAGACTGGGAGAGTATTCAACTGAAGGAAGACGACAAGGTCGATTTCCTGTATTTCATGGGAGGAGGAGCTCTTTAGTTGAGAGTTAAGAATTAAGAGTTAAGAATTATGATTGATTTTACAGAAGACCAGATACAACGCTATTCGCGGCATATCCTATTACAGGATGTCGGTGTGGAGGGACAAGAGAAAATCATGAACGCGCGTGTGCTTGTAGTGGGTGCTGGTGGACTGGGTGCTCCCGTGTCGCTCTACCTTGCTGCAGCAGGTATCGGGACCATCGGTATCGTCGATGCCGATGTCGTCGATTTAAGCAATCTCCAACGTCAGGTGATTCATTTCACGAAGGACGTGGGTGTGCCAAAGGTAAAGAGTGCCGAAGAGAAGATCAAAGCCATCAACCCTGACGTGAAGGTAGAGACTTATTACAAATTCCTCGACTCATCAAACGCGCTCGATATCATCAAGGAGTACGACTTCATCGTCGATGGTACCGACAACTTCCCTGTGAAGTTCCTCATCAACGATGCCTGTGTGATGGCTGGTAAACCATTCTCGCACGGTGGCATCCTGCGCTTCAATGGCCAAACGTTTACTCACCTGCCTGGCACGGCCTGCTACCGTTGTATGTTCAAGGAACCGCCTCCCGTAGGAGCCGTTCCCACTTGCTCGCAGGCTGGTGTACTGGGAGCCATCGCTGGTATGCTGGGCACCATCCAGGCAGCAGAGACCCTGAAGTATTTCACTGGTATCGGCGAACTATTAACAAATCGTCTGCTCACCTTCGATGCCAAGACCATGCAGTTCCGCACGGTTCCTGTGAAGCATCGTGACTCATGCGCCATCTGCGGCACCAATCCCACCATCGATCATCTGATAGATTACGAACAGGCCGCTTGCGACCTCAAAAACCACTAAGTGATGAAGATTCCACAGATTATTATAGATGAATTGATCAGCCAGGCCCGGCAGGACGCACCCAATGAGACGTGCGGTTACCTGCTGGGCGTTTCCTCAGACGAAGGCGATGTGGTGACTGAGAACTATTGGATGGAGAATATCGACCACTCCCCTGAACATTTCTCTTTCGCTCCCAAGGACCAGTTCGCTGCGTTGAAGTACGCTCGTCAGAACGGCTTAAAGATTCTCGCCAACTGGCACAGTCATCCAGCCTCGCCCTCGCGTCCCTCGCAAGAAGATCTCCGTCTGGCCAATGACCCCACCATTCGCTATGCCATCCTCTCTCTCCACGAGGGGGTTCATCTCAACTCCTTCAAAATCCTGAATGGTGAAGTGGTGGATAAAGAGATACATCTTTAATCAAGACATGTTATGGACACAAGAACTATAGAGATACTCGAACGTAATGTCCGTCAGCTGTCGCGCCAGACGGAACAGGAAACACGTATGATGCCACAGACGGAAGCCTCACTCCCCTCTGTGGAACAGGTGAAGAAAATCATCAACCTGGTAAAGAGCATCATCTTTCCTGATTACTTCAACAAGCGGCAGTGCCATGAGACCATCCGCTCTTACAACATTGGTGTTCACATGGAGGAACTGCTTCAGACACTCGCAAGACAAATATCATACGGTCTTCAGTTTGGCGAGAAAAGCGAGGTCATCACAACGAGGCAGCAGGTACAGGATAAGGCCAGGGACTTGGCATTGCAACTGATTGATGCGCTGCCTGAAATCAAGCGATTGCTCTATACCGACGTACAGGCCATGTTCGACAACGACCCTGCTGCCATCAACTATGGCGAGATTATCTTCAGCTACCCTGTGACGAAAGCCATGATCCACTATCGTATCGCCCACAAGCTACACGACCTGCTCGTGCCCGTCATTCCACGTATCATCACAGAGCTAGCTCACTCAGAGACAGGTATAGACATCCATCCCGGAGCGCAGATAGGTGAATACTTTGCCATTGATCATGGTACAGGTGTTGTTATTGGCGAGACCTGTATCATCGGCAGTCACGTGACGCTCTATCAAGGTGTGACGCTGGGTTCCAAGAGCTTTAAGAAAGACGCTGATGGCAACATGCTCAACATCCCCCGTCATCCCATCATCGAGGACAACGTCACCATCTACAGCAATGCCAGCATCCTGGGCCGTATCACCATCGGCCACGACTCTGTGATTGGCGGCAATATCTGGGTGACTCACGATGTGGCTCCCAAATCCCGCGTCCAGCAGTCGAAGGCCGTAGAAAGACATTTTGATGGAGGTCTGGGTATTTAATCATTTTTATTCATGTCATCGTGCGGATTTCGCCAGAAAAGTAGTAATTTTGCAGCCGATAAAAGCAGATTTGGTTTATGAAAGTAATCAGTACAACAAAGGCACCGGCTGCCATTGGCCCATATAGCCAGGCCATCAAAGTGGGCAATCTCGTATATACCTCTGGTCAGATTCCCATCGATCCCGCCACAGGCAGTTTTGTAGAAGGAGGCATCAAGGAACAGACGCGTCAATCGCTCAACAACATCAAAGCCATCCTTGAAGAAGCCGGACTGACTTTGTCGAACGTGGTAAAGACCACCGTATTCCTAGCTGACATGAACGACTTTGCCGACATGAATGCCGTCTATGCAGAATTCTTCACGGAGCCTTATCCTGCACGCTCTGCTGTCGCCGTCAAGACATTGCCCAAGGGTGCCTTGGTAGAGATTGAGGTTGTTGCAGAAATCGTATAAATCTTTCTTATGAGGAAGTGCTTTCACATCGGCCTATCGATGCTGCTTTCGATGTTCCTATTGCTCATCGGAAGTGGTATCAACATCATGCACTGCCACCACACGGGAAAGATAAAGATTCTTACCGTGCTCAGCAGCGAGTCTGTGCACGATGCGCATTGCAACCAGGACCTCTGCTGTGTCACGACGCAGCATATGGAGTTGTCGACCACGGAAACGGCCAAAGCCGTCAAGCCCGACTTCCATGTATTGCAACCCTTGCTAACCTTCCTGCCAAGCCTTGTGACAAGATGGCCAATACTCACAGTACACAAGGCATCACAACGGTTCATGCCACAGGTGTGGAGGAACAAGCCTCGCGCCTACTTGAACTTTATCCAGATATTGCTGATTTGATTCTTTGATATGAATATCAAACACCTCTGAGCATCGTCTTGACATTGTTCAGAAAAGCCATTGTATCATATTCACACAAAGAAACAAATTTAAAAAGCATGAAACATATTCTAACTAGCATCGTCATGATGCTTTGCCTGCCTGTCATGGGACAAGAAACAAGGCTCCAGCAGGCAGATACCACCATTACGAAAACACAGAAACTGGGTGAAGTGACTATCAAATCACGCCGCGCTGGCACCCGCAAGTTGGGAGGCGCCATAAATGGTGTGAAGATTCACAAAGAGGAATTGTTCAAGGCTGCCTGTTGCAACCTTGGCGAGAGCTTCACAACCAACCCATCCGTTGACGTAAACTATAGCGACGCCGCCACTGGCGCCAAGCAAATCAAACTTTTAGGATTGAGTGGCACCTATGTGCAGATGCTTACAGAGAACCTGCCCAATTTCCGCGGAGCAGCAGCCCCCTATGCACTAGACTATGTGCCTGGTCCTTGGATGAGTGGCATTCAGGTGTCGAAAGGTGCCTCGTCTGTGAAGAATGGCTACGAGAGCATCACAGGACAGATTGATGTGGAATATCTGAAACCAGAGGCTGACGAGGGCGTCACAGTTAATGTCTATGGCAACAGCAAGAGTCGTATGGATGCCAATGCCGATGCAAGTATCCATCTGAGCGATAAGCTGAATACGGTGTTGCTGGCACACTATCAAGACGACTATGGGCATCACGATGAGAACAACGATGGTTTTCTCGACCAGGCCAACGTGCGTCAATGGAACCTGCAGAACCGCTGGAACTGGAAGGGAGATAACTATATCTTTCATGGCGGCATCGGCCTGATGAAGGAGAAACGTGAGGGCGGACAGACGTCACACACCTCACATCTTTCACATTTATATAAAATAGGCTTTGAGACCAAACGCTACGAGGGTTATATGAAGCACGCCTTTATCCTCGACCACACACACGGTACGAACATTGCCGTGATGGGTAGCGCCTCAATGCATCGACTAGACGCCAACTATGGTCACAAGGAGTATAACGTGGACGAAAAGAATGCCTATGCCCAACTCCTTTTCGAGACATCATTCACGCCACAGCACAGTCTGTCGGCAGGCCTCTCGCTGAATCACGACTATCTGAGCGAGAAAGGAACGGTGGTTGGCGAGAAGTGGGCTACCACAAAAGAGACAACCCCAGGCATATATGCCCAATACACCTACAATCTGAACGAGAAAGTTGTGGCGATGGCTGGCATAAGAGCCGACCATAGTAGTCGCTACGGCACATTTGTTACGCCACGTTTCCACCTGAAGCTATCGCCCAACGAGGTGGTAAGCTTACGTCTGTCAGTGGGTAAAGGCTATCGTTCTGTGCATGCACTGGCAGAGAACAACAACCTATTAGCCAGTGGACGCCAATTGGTCATCGACGATCTGAAACAGGAAGAGGCTTGGAACTCAGGCCTCAGCAGTTCATTCTACATTCCTCTGTTTGGCAAAACGCTGAAACTGAACGCTGAGTACTATCACACGCACTTTAACGAGCAGGCAGTCATCGACTATGACAGCAATTCCACTGAGATTCGCATAAGCAACCTCGACGGCAAATCGTATTCGAACACCATTCAGGTGGATGCCAGCTACCCCGTGATACAGGGCTTGGAATTGACGGCAGCATGGCGTTGGAATGATGTTAAAAGCACCTATGGCGGTGAGCTGATGGAGAAGCCACTAACCAGTCGATATAAGGGACTGGTCACTGTCAGCTACAAGACCCCACTCGGCATATGGCAGTTTGATGCCACCCTTCAGTTGAATGGTGGCGGACGCATGCCCACGCCCGTTTCTGATGCATCAGGTGTCCCTCTCTGGAACAGCCACTTCCACGGCTACGAGCAGGTGTCGGCACAAATCACCCGCTGGTTTCGCCATTTCTCCGTCTATATTGGTGGCGAGAACCTCACAGGTTTCCGTCAGAAGCAATCTATCATTAATGCTGACGACCCGTGGAGCAGCACTTTCGACCCCACCATGGTATGGGGGCCTGTGCATGGTGCCATGTTCTATGCTGGCATACGCGTGAATATAGGAAGAATATATTAATCCAAAAACAAATAAACAATGAAGAAGTTATTTATTTTTAGCGCCATGATGCTGACCGCAACGGCTGCACTGGCTAAGGACATCAAGACGGTGGTGCTGACAACCAACCCTGAGATGCATTGCAACAACTGCGAGAAGAAAATCAAAGAGAACATCCGTTTTGAGAAAGGCATTAAGAGTATCAAAACTAATCTCAAGGACAAGACCGTTACCATTGAATATGACGCCGACAAGACTACTATCGACAACATCATCAAAGGCTTCAAGAAAATTAAGTATGAGGCCAAAGAGGTGAAGAGCTATCCCCAAAAGGTGGATGCTCAGACTGGTACCATTCCTGTTTCAAACAAAAAATAAGGACTATTTTGCCGTCGCATCCTGAACAACGAGACCTGCCAACATAAAGCCAAAGATGGCAGTTATGTGGGCAAGGGTTCCGTTGATTTGGGCTTTCGACGAACACCATTCATGGTTCAGGAGACTAGGGTCTCCTGGACCATTCTTCGCTTTCGGACACATGCATTGCTCTGTGCCACAGGTAGCGTTATGTCCCAGATTCTTCAGCAGTTCATCGCTATATACACACTGGAACTTGCGCTTGGGAAACACCTTCTCCTTCTTGAACTTGTTGCGAAGGGCACGAGCCAATGGGTCGCCCTTCACTTTCCAGAACTCCGTAATCTGAATACGTGTAGGATCCAGTTTCAGAGCAGCCCCCATCGATGAAAAGAACTTTGCTTTCGTCTGACAAGCCAACAGAATAAGTGCTGCCTTGTCTTTCAGTGAGTCGATGGCATCGATGATGTAGTCATAATCCTCCAAATGAAACTCTCCAGCCGTCTCCTCTGTAAAAATCTTCTGCAAGGCTGTAATGTCTGCTGATGGATTGATGGTCAGCAGGCGCTCCTTCAGTGCATCCACCTTTACCTGCCCCACTGTCTTCGTTGTTGCCATCAGCTGGCGGTTGATATTCGTGATGCACACACGATCCGAGTCGACAATTGTCAACTGTCGGATGCCACTGCGTACCAGACTCTCAGCGCACCACGAGCCGACACCACCTACGCCAAAGATAATGACTCGCTTTTGGGCGATGCGCTCCATTGCCTCGTTGCCCAGCAGCAACTCACTCCTACGAAATATTGCATCTTGTATTGCCATCGTTCTATATTTTGGCTGCAAAGGTAATGTTTTTTTCTCGAAAAACGGCATAAAACAGCGAAATACCATGCATGTGGTACGCGGAATGACATATCAAAGGGATTGTGGGGATGCAAAAACCACCGTACCTTTGCAGCGTCAAACAATTAAAAAGGATAAGAAGGTATGAAGAGTTTTCAGAGAAAAATAACCGTAATTGCTTTAACCATGCTTTTCAGTAACATGGCGTCGGCAACACCTATCAATGGTAAAGTTGCTGACGCTGTTACTGGCGAAGCAATCATTGGAGCATCAGTCATATATAATAATAAGGTAGGAGCAGTAACTGATGTGGAAGGCCGCTTCCATCTGGACATTGCGTCGTTTCCCTCAGATATCAGCGTCAGCTATGTGGGCTACGAGAGTCTGCGTGTGAAAATCGGTGAGCGCGACTCTGTGGTGAGCATCCGCTTGCACGAAGACGCTCAGACACTGAACGAAGTTGTCGTGGTGGGCTATGGTACACAGAAGCGTACCCAGCTGACAGGTAGTGTGACGACCATTAGCAAGGATGTGCTTAACAATAATGTATTCCCTACTGCCGATGCCCTATTAGCTGGTTCTGTTGCTGGCGTACAGGTTACGACTTCCGGTCAGCCTGGAAGCGGCTCGTCAATACGCATTCGCGGAGGCAACTCCATCAGTGCAAACAATGAACCTCTCTATGTCATTGATGGTCTCTTATATTATAAGGAGAGTGGTACCCTCAGCACAGGTGAGCGTGGCACAGGCATCAGTGGCGGCATCAGTCCGTTGAGTCTTATCAACCCTAACGACATTGAGTCTATAGAGGTGTTGAAGGATGTCTCCGCCACCGCCATCTACGGTTCGCGCGGTGCCAATGGCGTTATCATCGTCACCACCAAAAAGGGTAAGCGCAACCAGACAAATATCAAATATCAGTACCAGCTAACCTATGCCACGCCGTCAAAAAAACTCAGTGTGCTGAATGCTACAGAGTGGGCCCGCTATCAAAAGCAGTATTTCTATAACAAGGGGGGCTATACTGACGAGCAGATTGATGCACTGGGAGCAGGTACCGACTGGCAGGATGCTGTATTGCGATCAACAGTCAGCCATTCACACAATCTGACCATCAGCGGCGGCGACGAAAAAACCAGATACCTGCTGGGCGCTAACATAATAGATCAAAAGGGCATCGTGCTGAACACTGGCTTCAATCGTACGGCACTCCGTCTGAATGCAGACCGCAGACTGACGGACAAGCTCACTGTAGAGGCTGCACTGAATGTCAGCCGTAACAAGCAAGACGGCCTGACCACAACCACTGGTGTTTCGTTCAATTCCTCACCTTACCAAGGCGGCATCACCAACTCTTTGACTTACGCCTTGCTCATGCCCCCTGTAGTGCCCATCTACAAGGCTGATGGCTCTTACAACTATACCAATCCCTATGAATATGCCTATTTCGCCATGGGAGATATTGCGGCAAACCCTGTATCAGACTTAGAAAACAGTGTGGCACAGTCTATCGATGACGATATCATTGGTAATGCAAGTCTAACCTATGAATTTACTGACGGACTGGTTGGTAAGGCCAGCTTAGGTTTCGACCTTGACAATCTTACGCAGAACTATTTTGCACCTCACTATACAGCGTTAGGTCTTGCCAATGGCGGTACAGGTAGCATTGCTAAACGTCGTCTGGAAACTTGGCAGACGGAGTTTACACTCAACTACCGACACAACTTCGGCAGAAGCCATCAGTTGGATGCACTGGCAGGATATACCTATCAGACCACCAACCGTACTTTCCTTACAGGCTCGTCAAGTAAGTACACCGATGAGAGTCTAAAGCAGAACAACCTGTCAGGAGGTAGCCTGTTTGCGGCCCCTCTCTCTGGCGAAAGCTCGTCAAATCTGCATTCTCTCATCGGACGTGTCAACTACACGTTGCTTGACAAATATAATGCAACGGCAACCTTCCGTGCCGACCGTTCATCGCGTTTCTCGCAAAACCACAACTGGGGAATGTTTCCTTCACTCGGCCTTTCGTGGAATGTCAACCGTGAACGTTTTCTGGCAAACCAGAAATGGTTGAGCAGCCTGAAGCTCCGTGCTTCTATTGGTACAGTAGGCAATCAGGAGATTGGCGACTACCAATACTCGACGGCCTATACTACCAGCACCACTGGAGGTAATGTACACTACACCAAGTCGAACGCTGCCAACAGCTATCTGAAGTGGGAAACCACCGTATCGGGTAATATAGGTATAGATGCTTCGTTTTTGCAAAACCGCATAGGCATTACGGTGGAGTACTACCAGAAGAAAACCCTCGACCTATTGCTGAACGTACCTGTCGATGTGGCCAAATATGGTGTATCCTCACAACTTCAGAATGTTGGCAACGTAGAAAACAAGGGCTTCGAGATTTCAGTAGATTTTACGCCTGTCAGAAACAAGCATCTCCTTTGGAATATCCAGGCCAACCTAGGCTATAATAAGAATGAGGTGACAAGTCTTGGTGACTATGATGAACTGAACGTCAACAGCTATACCATTCTGCGCAAAGGAGAGGCAGTAGGTTCCTTCTATGGTCTCGTGTTCGATGGTGTGGTACAGGCCGACGAGGACATATCGAAACTGCCCACACAAAACGGCAGCCGTCCAAAGGTAGGACAGGAGAAGTTCCGCGACATCAACGGTGACGGTAAAGTCAACGAGTTCGATCGTGTCATCTTGGGACACTCACATCCTGACATCAACTATGGACTATCGTCGAGCCTGAAGTTTGGACGTTTAGATGCCTTCATACAGTTTCAGGGAACGGCAAACGGCCAAATCTACAACTCGCTGCGCCGCACACTGGAAAGTCCCACCGACTGCTATAACGTCTCATCCGTCATCCTCGACAGTTGGACGGCAGACAATCCCAGCAACATCTATCCGGCAGTTTCAGACGTACGTCCATACAGTTATATCGACAGCCGCTTCGTAGAAGACGCCAACTATTTCAAACTGAAGACTCTAACAGTGGGCTATACCATTCCTGTTCGTTTTGTGAAAGCAGACCTTCACCTGACAGCAACAGCCACGAACCTCTTCACCATTACCAACTATAAGGGCTATGAACCAGAGATACAAAGTGGTGTAGATATGGGCGACTACCCTGCCTCACGCAGTTTCACGCTTGGCGTAGAGTTGACTTTCTGACAGCAACAATAAACCATTTTCAATAGTAGTATTAACAAAAAAAGAAAGTAGTATGAAAAAGATTAGTAAGACTTTAGTAAGTGCCATCCTGGCATTATCGGTTTCAGGCGTAACAACGTCCTGCAGCAGTGACAACAACGATGAGTCGAACACCATCCAGACGGGAGCAGAGACACTGAATGACCAGCAGGCTCTGGCATTGGCAGACAATGCTCTGTTCGAGTATTATCATAAGGCCTTCGGACTGTCTTTCATCGTAGAGACCTTCACATCGAAGACCCATTCTTTTGAGGGACCAGAGAGTGCAGACGGTCCGCTGATCAGCCGCCATGAGCTTACTCCTACGAATGTCTATTTCGTCAACCGTTGGTACAATAAGAACTCTGCCGTTTCTAATGCCAACGATGCTATCGAGAAGATTACCGCTGCTACAGGTGTCAGCGAACAAACCAAGAAGGAAGCCATTGCCCGTGCCAAGCTTGCTCGTGCCCTAGGTTACCACGTACTCGTCAGGCTGTGGGGAGAAGTGCCTCTCTATACATCAACAAATGGTGATACGAAGACCCGTGCCAGCATCGATGCTATCTACACACAGATTGTAAAAGACCTAGAAGAAGCTGCCGAGGGACTGCCTACATCGGCTTCGCTACCCTCTGTTCCTACAAAGGCTGCCGCCTATGGTCTGCTGTCACGCGTCTATCTGGACTGGGGTAGCAACCCGCTGACCTACGACCAGATCAATGCCATCAAAGACCAGACAACCGACCCTGCTCCTTCTTACACTCCTGCAAGACTTGAAAAGGCAGTAGAGTATGCTAACAAGGTGACAGGCTACAAACTGAACAGCAGCTTTGCCAGCATCTGGGGTAAGGACAATGAGGCTACCAAGGACGAGAAGATCCTGACCTTCGTACACGACGGTGATGCTGTAGGTACAGGTAACCATCAGGTGCACTGCTCATGGACCTTCGGTTTCAATGTAGAGCAAGAGAACCACCTCTCACCCGCTCAGGACTCCTTCCTTGCTGCTTGGGACAAGGCCGACAAACGTCGTGATGTCAGCTACATCGATGAGCTCTACGACGCATCAGGCGATAGCATTGCCCTGTTCAAAGCTCCTGCTACCCTGCCCCGCTATGGTAAGTTTGTAGACCGTGGTTCTGAGGGCCCTGGCGAGTGCTACAAGCTGAACGACCTGGACCGTGTGGAACTGCGCTATGCCGAGGTACTGCTCAACAAGGCTGAGGCACTGGTACTTCTTGGCCGAGCTGACGAGGCTAAGGATGCCATCAACCAGATTCGTCAGCGCGCCTATGGCGACAACACTCACAACCTCGCCACTGTAACGCTCGACGATGTAAAGCGTGAGTGGGGACTGGAGTTCGTCTACGAGCAGAAAGAGTGGTTCAACCTTGCTCGCTGGAAGGATGTCATCAAAGATCTCGAGAGCGTCAAGGACAACGAGTACTTTGATGAGAGTTATGCTACCGCTGGCAACATCGGCAAAAACGGTAAGGTGGTCAACGAGTTCTTTGCAAAGACCTACAAGCACCTGCATGCCAAGTATGACAATCGTCAGGCTAAGTACTATCGCTTCCCGATTCCTACGGGTCAGTCTGGTGAAGATCTCGGCATCACTCCCCAGAACCCTGGATATTAAACCAATACATTTATCTAAGAAACGGAGGGCTGACAACTGTCAGTCCTCTTTTCTATTATCAAATACCCCATTTGTGGTATGCAAATGCCGCAAAATTGGGATTGTGAAAGTGTGGATTTCGCCGTAACTTTGCAGCGTAATTCAATCACACTGCGAAGTCAGAAAAGAAACATGTATAACTTATTTAAAAAGGTAAGGATTATGAAAAAAGTAAAAGGATTGTTTTTAATTTTATTCGTTGTAGCCCTGACAGCTTGCAACAGCAACGACGATGGCGTGCAGGCAGGTATCGAGATTCCGGGCATCACCATTACTGACGATGCTGACTGCTGCTCTGCCGAGGAGGCACTGAACACCTACAATTTCTTGAAGACTGTCAAGCTCATTCCAGAACTGTCAACGGAAATTGATGGTAAGTACAACGTTTATGTCTATACCAAGACGGGATCCTTCCACACAGGGTATAACGAGATCTACTTCGTTTCTACCAAGAAAGAAACGGGTAACTACATCAAAGAACTGACAGTAACCGGCCACACGCCGTTGATGTTTATGTCTAAGATGAATATGTATCATAGCACCCCTGTCTCTGAGAAGTCGAGGATTGTCAACTACGACTATCTTGCTGTCAAACGCGTCTGGGTATCGTTCCTAATGGAAACCAGCGATGCCGGCTCATGGACCTACTCCTACGAGGTTAATGTACTGGGCAAGACAGGAGGTGTGGAAAAGAAGGACATCACTGTCAATGCCCTACCCGAAGGACAGGTATGGCTGAAGTCGTTCAAGGTCGGAGACGACACGTTCTTCCTCTCGCTGGTGAACCCTACAGACTGGAAGACTGGTACAAACACTATCAAGGCCTACGTGTCGAAGAAGAGCAACCCCATCACGACACCTTATGCACTGGCTGCAGAGACGTTTACGGTGGACATCGATCCGCGTATGCCTGACATGGGCAACCACACGTCGCCCAATAACACACCGCTTGTTAAACAGGAGGATGGAAGCTATCAAGGTACTATCAATCTGACGATGACAGGACTTTGGCGTATTCACTTAAAGGTGAAAGACAGTGAAGGCAATATAGTTGCTGGAGGTGAAGAAGGAAGTACGCTATTCTGGGATGTAACAATATGATTATAGAAACTCTTTTGCTATCACTCATAATATTGTCTGACACGACCGCCACCGAGCCACAGCATTTGGACGAGGTGGTGGTCGTTTCTAAAGGACAAGGCGGACGACGTTCGGCCAAGGGACAGGTGGCCAGTATCGATGAGCACCTGAAGGAACTGAAGAATGTCAGTCTGGTGCGACGTGGCTCGTATGCCTGGGAACCCGTGGTGAACAACATGGCGATGGAACGCGTGTCAACCACCATCGACGGCATGAAGATCTTCTATGCCTGCACGGACAAGATGGACCCTGTGACGAGCTATGTGGAGAGCAGCAACTTGCAGAGCATTCTGCTGAACTCAGGACTGAACGGCAATCCGCAGGCCACTGGCAACATTGGTGGTTCGCTGGACCTGAAACTGCGCAAGGCGGGGTTCTTATACGACCCAGAATGGAAGGTTGGTGCCGATGCAGGTTACGAGAGCAATGGACATCTGCAGGTGTATGGTGGCGAGGCATCGTACTCCTCTAAGTCGTTCTACACCAATGGCGGCTTCTTCTACCGTCATGCCGACAACTACAAGGAAGGCGGTGGCAGAGAGGTTTCTTTCTCACAGTTCCAGAAGGTTAACGCCTACGATAATTTCGGTTTCCATCTTTCACCACAGGATGCCATCGAGGGCACCTTCATCTTTGACCGTGCCACCAATGTGGGTTACCCTGCCCTGAACATGGATGTGGCAAAGGCCGAGGCTTTCATCACCTCCCTGTCATACAAGCGGCTATGGGAGGAGCGACTGGTGCAGTCGTGGGAGACGAAGGTGTATTACAACCACATCACCCACGTGATGGACGACACCAAACGCCCTGAAGTCCAGATTCACATGGATATGCCTGGCAAGAGTTGGACGACGGGATTGTACAGTCTGGTACGAGCTAGCAAGGGTGCCCATGAATTAACGGCCAACTACGACCTCTACTACAATCGTCTGTTTGCCGACATGACGATGTATCCTGGCGGTGCAGCACCGATGTATATGGTGACGTGGCCCGACGTGGGGACACTGAATACGGGTGTGGCGCTCAGTGACCGCATCCGACTGGGCTCTGCTCATACACTGAACATATCAGCAAAGGTGGCATGGCAACACCAGCGACTGAACAACGAGGAGGGCTATCATGCACTGAGCGTCTTCTTCCCTGGCATGCAGCAGCAGTACCACCAGACAACAGGTCGCATCGCTGCTAACTATCAATGCTCAATTCTCAATTCTCAATTCTCAATTGGAGCTGGTTGGGGCAGTCGTGCACCCACGGTGACGGAGGCCTACGGTTACTATCTGAACAACACCTTCGACCAGTATGACTACATTGGTAACCCACGCTTGAAGAACGAGAGCGCGGTGGAGTTGAATAGCGCAATAAAATTCCAAACTCCAAATTCCAAATTCCAAATTGGCATTGATGCCAACGCTTTCTTCTTCTCCAACTACATCATCGGACAGTTCGAAGATCGTCTCAGTGCGATGACCGTTGGTGCTGAGGGTGTCAAGGTGTATGGCAACATCTCGCATGCCACGATAGCCAATTTCTCGTTGACTTCGCAATGGACGATACAGCCCTGGCTGACGTGGAACACGCGATTGGGATATGCCTTGGGACAGGACGATGAGGGTGAGTCGCTCCCCATGATTTCGCCCTTTTCCTACACCACGAGTGTGGGTGTCCACTTCGGCCGCTTCCAAGGCAAGGCTGAGGTGCAGGGAAACGCCCGACAAGCAAAATATGGCAGGAAGTATGGAGAGACAGAAACACCGGCATGGACCATCGTGAACCTCTCGGCTAACTATCAGTTAGCTGTTAGCAATTGGCAGTTAGCCATTCGCTTTGGCATCGAGAACCTCTTCGACAAGCGTTACACCACCTATGCTGACTGGTGCGATATTCCGCAGAAGGGACGCAATATATACGTGAATCTTTCGTTTGAACTATAAGATGAAAAAAGCGATTATTTGGATTGGAGCACTCATCGTGGGTGCCATATTGGGAACGTTTGGTATTGCATGGCTCGACGAGGTAATGAATTTCGTGGCAACAGTCTATACACGACTGTTCCAACTGCTGGCTGTACCGACCATCGTGTTGGCAGTCATCACCACCTTTGCCACCTTTGGCTCAAAAGGTTCAGGGCGTATCTTTGGCCATACGCTGACCTATACCCTACTCACCACCTTCGCAGCTGCCGCTGTGGGTGCCGTACTGTATGTGTTGGTGGCTCCAGGCAATCTGCCCGTCGAGACCATCAGCAATGGTACTCAGCCCTCAGAAATCAGCCCTCAGACATCTTACATCGACCATATCATCAGCGTCATTCCCAACAATGTTGTCAAGCCGTTCTTCGACGGTAACGTGCTCTCGCTACTCTTGCTGGCCTTTGCCATCGGCATCGGACTGTCGAAGTTACCTGAGTCGGAAAACAAAGCAGTGGTAGTAAAATTCCTGGTGGGCTTACAAGAACTGCTCTTTCTGTTAATCCACTGGCTTATCTGGACGCTACCCCTTGGCATTGTGGCCTTCTCAGCGCAACTGTCGGCTCAGGTTACGGCAGGCATTGTGGCTGACAGCATCGGCAAATATGTACTCGTGGTCTTAGGCGGCAACGTCATCCAGTTCTTCATCATCCTGCCCCTGTTCTTATTGATACGTGGCCTCACCCCCATATATGTACTTGGGCGCATGATGCCTGCCGTACTCATGGCGCTGTTTACCAAGAGTAGTGCCGCTACGCTACCTGTCACGATGGACACTGCTGAGAACCGACTTGGTATAAAGAAAAACATTTCGCGCTTTGTACTGCCGATCTGTACCACCATCAATATGAACGGCTGTGCTGCCTTTATCCTCGTCACTTCACTCTTCGTGATGCAGAACGGTGGAACGATTCTTACGTGGGACACCATCCTGCTGTGGATACTCGTTTCCGTCGTCTCGGCTGTCGACAATGCAGGGGTTCCCATGGGCTGCTATTTCCTCACCCTTTCACTCATGTCTGGCATTGGTGCACCTGTAGCCATCCTTGGTATCATCTTACCCATCTACACCATCATTGACATGGTTGAAACGGCCGAAAACGTATGGTCCGACTCCTGTGTGTCGGCTATGGTTGACAGAGATTTGCATTAAAAAAAAGGTTCACATTCACACGTAAGTCACTGACTGACTGTGCGTTTAGTGTGACACTTATTTTCCCCCAAGAATTGCGAACCGATTCGGGGCTACAAATCAAAATAGATGTTAAACCAACCACCTATTACACACTTTTAGCCCTGCAGAATAACTGTAACTGCCTTTCTTACAATTATTTCCTGCTTCGTGCTACAATCGTCAACAACATGTCCGACGGCCGTCGGACGAATCTGCGACATCCATCGGACAAAGAAAATACAGCTAACCCAGCGACGAGATGAGCTAATACAGACGCGAGACAGCTGTATCTGCCTACCAAATACAACTAACCCAGCGCTGGCTTAGCTGTATTTCCACCTGTATACTATATAATTTGCCGCTACAGGAGAAAATCACGCAAAACACTTAACCTATTAACATAACACCCCTGAAACCCCGATAAACAAAGGGCTCACACCATGTTAATAGATGGCCATCTATTAACATGCATTTCACATTCATGAGAAAACAGGGTTCACACTAAACGCCCTGTCAGACAGAAACTTGCGCGTGAGTGTGACACTTGTTTTCAAGCAAAATCATACAATGACACGCATGTATGTTAAATGATTCGGAAACTATTAACATGCCTCAAATACCGATGTACACTGGGTTTGAGGCATGTCATGTTAATAGGTTAATAGTTTTTTCGCAGAAACTTTTTCCTTTCCTTGGTTGTTTGTTGAAAATAATGTATCTTTGCAGGATAATTTAGATGACTAAAGAATAATCAAATCACATTTGAGACATGGAATTGATGAGACGCTTAACGAGATTCAATCAAAAACCTGTCCCTCTGGTTGAATGACAACGTTTTCGTAATTTTTATTGATAATTCCTTTGCGTTCTACCTGAGAAGTTGTACCTTTGCACGACGTTTCAAAAAAACACTATGAAAAAAGTTTTATTTCTTATCTCGTTGATGGTGGTTGCCGTCATGAGTGTCAATGCAAAGGCAGCAAAGGCTGATGCTGCCCGTAGAGCCTACTATGAGGCCTACATCAGTTACGACATGAGTCGAGTACCCAACTGGAAATTTCCCAAGTACATCATGCTGGGCGAGAGCATCAATCTGCCCTACACCATCGACAACTATGGTGACGACATGAGCAACGTAACTGTTTCCCTGATGGTCAACGGAGAGGAGGCTGACAAGAACCAGATTGCCTCTATCATTACTGACGAAGATATGGGCGAGGGCACTTACGCAGGCCAGTTCACCTACACACCAACAGCCATTGGCAATCTTGAGATACAGCTGGTGCTGACCTTCGATGGCGATGAAGAAGACGAGGGTGGCGAGCACGAGAGCGAATTGCTGACCATCAGCGTGGTCAACGAGACTCCAGAGCCAGATGCTATTGCCAACATTGCCGATTTGAAGAGCTATGAAGGGGGCGACGTACTGCTTACCCTGACTGACGCCAAGGTGACTTATTCAGGTACAGTATCCACCTTCGACTATGATGTCTTTAATTATGTGACTACCGACGTTGTTGTATTCGAGGACGCTACAGCAGGCATCTGCTTGCAGGGTTCTGGCCTTGGCTCACTGGTAACTGCAGGCCAGATTCTCAATGGCAAACTCGCTATGACGACAGCTACTGGCTTTGGCTCAGTATCGGCTAAGCTGACCAACGGCATCAATGGCGTAGAGGTAACCAATGGCGAACTGACTCCACTGGTACTCACCAGCGACAACGTGAGCAGCTTCCTTGCAAACTGCGAGTGGCGTCTGATTACGCTTCCTGAAGCCACCGTCAAGAAGGTTTCTGACGAGGATGGCGGTCAATATACCATCAACAGCACGCTCATTGGCGAATACAGTCTTCAGAATGCCCTCAATGTCAGCATTGCTCTGCCCGAAGAAGACCATAGCGTCAGCGCCACAGGATATATCTACTCTACGTTTGCAGGATTGGAGTTTGCCTTCCAACCCCTCAACTTCACCAACGTGGCTACCTCTATCAGCAGTCTTCGTGGCGAAGAGAACAGCACAGCTGCCTATCTCCTTAATGGTGCTCGCGCCACCAACGCCAGCAAGGGTCTCCACATCTTGCATGGCCGCAAGGTGCTGAAGAAGTGAGCATCGCTGATTGCATAAATACAAGTGTCACTGTCACGTATAAACGTCTATCAGACAACACGTTTCGTGTGACACTTGTTTTCAAGCAAAATCATACAATGACACGCATGTATGTTAAATGATTCGGAAACTATTAACATGCCTCAAATACCGATGTACACTGGGTTTGAGGCATGTCATGTTAATAGGTTAATAGTTTTTTCGCAGAAACCTTTTCGTTTGCTTGGTTGTCTGTTGAAAATAATGTATCTTTGCAGGATAATTTAGATGACTAAAGAATAATCAAATCACATTTGAGACATGGAATTGATGAGACGCTTAACGAGATTCAATCAAAAACCTGTCCCTCTGGTTGAAGCCTTGCCTCTTTCTGTTCTCGCAGTACTGCCAATAGAGGTGACATCTTCTTCTTACCAGCACCTCGCTGTGGCATAGCAGCATCGGCTGGGATGTTCCACGTCTTGCCAACGAGAAATGCACCATCAATCTTTCCGTTCGCACAATAGTTGCGAGCCGTTCGCTCCGAAATGCCATATTTCTCGGCAAATTGCATTACTGATATATACTCCATCGGTCAAATAGTACTCACCATTGCCTTCTATCGGCAAGTTATTAGTTCGTTTTCAACTGCAAATATACTACTTTTTGCCGATAGCGGCAAGTTCTTACCTATTTTTCTTGCAAAAACCTTTTTCCTTTTCTTCATATTCTGCCTCCATTTCTTTAAGCTTATTTGTCATCTTCTCAATCAGTGGTACATAGTACTTGTGTACTTCCTCGGCTGTAGGCGTGTGGCCACCAGGAAAATGAAACGAGTGAGAGTAGTACTGTAGGAATAGTGGCTCAAAATGTGCCAGCGTGTCTTGTTCACCGAAGATGCCCCAAATACGATCCTTATAGGCTGGAATGTAGGTGTCAAACTGGTGTGCCTCCATCTCTGTAAACTCAGCAATTAGCTTTTCATCGATTATGAAGTCCTGCTGGCCATCTTTGCGAGGCGATTTATATTGATGTGCGCCAATTCGTGGCTTCAGGAATTCAGTCATCTTAAAATGTGGATTGCCCAGCAATGCCGGCAGGCCGAGTGTTGAGGCTATCATCTGCGCATAGAACGAACCACAACTATTGCCCACCAATGCATCAGGCTTCTCACGGTCTATCAAGTCACGGATATAGTTGACAGCTTCCTTCGGATGCATTGGCAGGTCTGGCGTCAGCACCTGTACCTTGTCTTTTAAGGCCTCCTTCAATGCTATAGCAGGCACACACTGGCCACTGGCATAGAACCCATGTAAGAATAGTATTTTCTTCATAATAATCAGGAGTTTCCTATTATTAAATCTGCTGCGAAGATACGAAAAATCTTCCATACCACCAGCGATACGGAGGATTCTTTTGTGTTTAATTAGGAGTTTATTGATTTCAATGGGCTCTTTGAGCGCATTGCAGATGTGTCAATAAGGCTATCGGCGGATCTGTTATCTGTCTGATTTATAGTATTTTGAATCTCCTATCCTATGTCAATAGCGTATTGCCTCTTGACAAAGCTGTTTTTCTTTTGTACCTTTGCATCGACATACTTATCAATCAAGAGTGTTAATCCAAAGGAATGGAGTCGCCAGTTGGTGTCAAGGGGCGCAAATGGTAGGCAGCTGACGACTCCGTTATTTAAAAAAGAATGAAACTATGAAAACAAGAATGACTAAACTTTCCTTGGCAGTTTGTTAGAAATGTTGTACCTTTGCAGACATACATTAACCAGATGCAATCAAAGGGACTCTAATTGTTTAGGGCCATTAGTCCTGACTTGTGCGTTTTTGCGTACCATTTGTAAAAATCATCATACAAATGATACAACTTTCAAAAATATTTATTATCTTTGCAACGTCATCTTGAGAAAGAGGTGGCAACATTGAGGAGAGCGATTAAGCTTTGACCCGCTAGAGAATCTGGAAAATTCACGTGTACGGGCGAGAGGTTTGAAAGCTGCTTCTCCTGCAGTAGCATATATACTGCTCATCCCATCATTATGGGGTCAGCTCACATATATACCTGCAGGTGTGGGCTGATTTTCATTCTGACGTACACAGGTATTCCAGAACCTTCTAGCTAAGAATGCAAGAAGGCTCACACTCTTTGTTTGAAACTATATAAACTAAAAAAGATTATTGTCTAACTTAAAAATTATCTATTATGTATTCACAAGAATTAGAAAATTTAATTGATCTTACTTTGAAGGATGGTGTTCTCTCAGATAAAGAAAGGGAAGTTCTTTTCAAACGTGCAGAAAAAGAAGGAGTAGATTTGGATGAGTTCGAAATCTATCTTAATGCAAGAGAGTTCGATGAACAAGAAGCTGCAAAAAAATCTTCCTGTCCATCTGATACAGGAACAGACAGCATGGAGCTGATTGAACTCCAAAGTTCCTTAACGCATGAAGATCTCATGCTTGATTTAAAAAACGGGCATGGGCCATTTAATGCATTTAAATTAGCATTTACCAGTAATTTTGTGAAAGTATATGAGCGGAAGTTTAGTATTATTTGTAATGCTTCAATTCCAACGACAAGAGAAGGTCTTTTAGGAATGATTGCTTACGCTAAGCCAAAGGCAGATAAGAATGGAAGTAAAAAAGGTTGGAAAGGCAATGGACAAGATGATAATACTACTGAAGATTTAAGTTTTGCATATTGGACACTATTTGAATCATGTGTTGGTATCGCAAAAGCTAATTTTCAGAATGACCCTGCTTTTCAACAATATTTTGATTTTTACGAAAAGGAAAGCCAAAAGAAAAGTGGATTATTCTCCAAATTATTTGGATGATATTTGCATTAATTGGATTTTTGAGTCTTTAGTTTATAGTGGGGTGTATAATCGCCCCACACTTTCAAATAATAACTAAATAAAAACTGACAAAGAATCTTACGAAGGCTTTCACTTCTTTGTGCGTAACTGGAATAACTTAAAAAGTAATGTTGTTTTACTATAAAAAAAATTTATGTATTCACAAGAATTAGAAAATTTAATCCAAGCTACGCTCGAAGACGGCGTGCTGGAAGAGAATGAAAAGGCTGCGCTTATCAAGCGGGCTGAGAGAGAAGGCGTTGACATTGCCGAGTTGGAAATCTACATCAATTCGCTACTCCAGAAACGGGCAAGGGAGTTGGAAAACGAGAAGAATGCTGTAAGGAAACAAGCAGAGAAAGAAAAGAAAGAAGCCTTTGGACGCAAGTGTCCCAATTGTGGTGCCCAAGTTCCTCCGCTGACACTGAAGTGTGAATGTGGTTATGAATTTACTAGAAAAGATTCTGTCTCTTCTTCTAGGCAACTTATGGAAAAGATTGAAGAGATATCATTATCAAATGCAAACAAAGATGAGGTTGATAAGTTGATACAACAAACAATCTCATTGTTTCCCGTACCAAACACAAAGGAAGATATTGTTGAATTTCTATCATTGTCTTCTTCATATGCTCGAAAAAGAGGGGGACTTTTTGGAACTATCGCAGGTAGATTCATCATCTTATTTACCACGTGGATTTTTTTGTCTGCAGTGTTTGGTTTTATGATGTCTCAAGTATTATTCAATGTCGTATTTTTTGTTTTAATTTTAATACCTATAGGTATAGTGGTTTCAAAACGCTTTGCACGAAATTATGATCAAGATACCATTCGTTGGAACAAAATAGCGGAAGTTTGGCGTTCAAAATTTGACCAAGTCTTGATGAAAGGACGCAGTTTGCGAGGTGATGCAGAATTCACTCGGCAATTGGACTATTATGAGAATATGTTGAATAAGTAAAAGAAGAATATATGACCACATTCGATTTAATAGACTTTTATCTGTTTGATTACATTTCTACAGCTCACCGGAAGGACTTGAACTTGTGCGGATGTTGCTCGATGGTTGAAGAAATGAATGAAATTCGCAAGTTGTATAACACTTCAGGAAGAAAGATTGAAGATGTGTTAACAAAATGTGTATGTAATAGGCATGGGCATCAGTATTGTATTCCTGAGGATGCTGTTAAAGATGCAGTAGACAAATTGCTGAAAAGCAGATTTTGTTCCGATTCTTTGATAGAAGTCCCTTTGGTTAATAAAGGCAAATTAGCTGGTAAATTTGAAGACTTTGAAGAACTGTATGATTTTATTAAATCCGTTATTGGTAATGTTAAAGGAATAGGTTTACTGACCATCTATGATACCGCGAGACGGATAGGGCATCTCTTAGATACTCCAGTTTACCCCAAAGAGTACATATATTTGGCAGCGGGTGCTAAGACAGGTGCAGAGAATCTTCTAAACCTGAAGCCCAATTCATTAAAATTCAGAGAACCAACAAAGATTTTTTATCCATATTTTGGAACACTGCCTAGTGCCTTTATTGAAGATATGCTGTGTATATTTGAAGATGACTTGAAGAATCTTTCTAATAAGGCAGTGAAGAACGTGATAAAAAAAGCGGTAAAACTATTGAATAGCAAGGGAATAGTTAAAGTAGTATAACAATTATGGGACTATTTGGTAGAGGAAATGGCGGTGGAATGATGAATGTCATTCGTTGCGATGAAGAAGAATACATCGTGTGGAAATGGCGTCCTGAAGGACAGGAAGTCAATTCAACGACACGTGAAAATAGTATAAGGTATGGCAGTTCGCTACGAGTGAAGGATGGCGAAGTGGCAGTCTTTGTGTATAAACAGAAAGACGGCCCTATCCAAGATTATATCGTAGGACCTTACGACGATACTATCAAGACGGCAAACTTTCCTGTATTAAGCAGTATTGTGGGTTTAGCCTTTGGTGGTGAGTCACCTTTCCAGGCTGAGATTTACTTTATCAATTTGGCTGGTAATAACCAGTTGCGCTTTGCTGTACCATACTTTGACGTGTTCGATCCTCGCCTGCCTGATCACGGTGTGCCGATGGCAGTGAGAGGTACGATGACTTTCAATATCACAGATTATAAGGGCTTCATCAAACTGAACCGTCTTATCAACTTCGACCACGAACAGTTCAGAAAGCAAATCAAGGATGCGCTGCAGAAGTATGTGAAGGGTGTGGTTATGAATGTTCCGAGGGAGATGGGTATTCCTGTTGTTCAGATGGAAAGCCAGATTCTGAATATCAATATGAGAGTGGAAGAATATTTGAAACCACGACTTGAAGGTGATTTTGGCGTGAATCTGAAAGGCTTTGATATTGGTACACTGGAAATTGATAAGGAAAGCCCGTATTATGATGACTTACGAGCATTGACAGCAGGCAATACTGCAAAGACGCTGAATGCACAGACGGATGTGAACATCCAGAATTTGCAGGATACGCAGCGAATCAATGCTGCAAACCTGGAAGAAACCCTTCGTGTGCAGCGCGAGGAGATGCAGCGGGCTCAACGTCTACAGACAGAAACGAATTTCATGGGTGCTCATGCTCTCGACCGGCAGACAGAAGTGCTCAAAACCGGTGCTCAAAGTCTTGGTCAGATGGGTAGTATGGGTGGCACTGGAGGCGGCGGTGGTTCAAACCCCGCTGGCATGATGGCTGGCATGATGATGGGCGGTGCTATGGGACAGCAGATGGCTGGTATGATGCACAACATGGGCCAGCAGATGCAGGGTGCTATGAATACGCCTCCACCAATACCCAACGTACAGTACCACGTATCTGTAAATGGTTCACAGTTAGGACCGTTCAACATGCAGCAACTGCAACAAATGGCTCAAAACGGGCAGTTGACACCACAGACATACGTGTGGAAACAAGGAATGGCAAACTGGGACTTTGTTTGCAATGTGCCTGAGCTGGCTTCGCTCTTTGCTGCACCAGGAACACCACCTCCTCCACCTCCTCCAACATTGTAGAACTATAAAATGATTATTACTATGGACGATCAAAGTTGTTTTTATATTGACAGACTTGTCGATTTTGGTTTAGGAATGGGTATTGCCCACCAAATGGTGGGTATTATGAACCAGTATATGCGCACGATGGATATACCTGGTTCCATCCAGCAAATGCAACAACGGGTGCCTTATTATGTTGCTATTGACAGGAAACAAGTAGGACCGCTCAACGATAGCGAAATGGCGGCACTTATTGCTCAAAAGAAAATTGACAAGGATACGCTGGCCTGGATGCCTGGCATGTTGGGCTGGAAACCTATAGAGCAGATTCCTGCTATCCTGAAGTTAGTAGCGTTAACCCCACCACCATTGAGCGTATGAAGATTTCTGCTTTTCCTACATTGCTGTTGCTTATTGTTGCTTTAGCCATTGGCTATTTGGCATATGATATAGCAGATTCCAAAGCTGACCCAAATGACATTGTTGTTGGCATAGGGACAGGTATTTCTATTTTGCTGACATTAGGATGTGTATTAGGTATCTCGATGGATGAAGGCAGACGGAATGTCAACTTGAAAGCGTGGAGTATCACAACTTTTATCATTGTTGTGGTAGTTAATCTCTGTTTTGCTTTCTTTGGTGTCACCATGCCCTACTATGTGATAGTACTCGCCTTGTTGTTGGTCATCCATTTGTGGGTAGTATGGAAATTATTAATAATAAAAAAACTGTAAATAGGAGTAAGTCGAAAATCCTTTGAAGAGTAGATAAGATAAACATAGTGCTATATGAAAAGAATTATGTTAATGGTAATATTCATGATAGCACTAAGTGCCGCCATTGGATGTAATACTAAAACAAAGTCTTCAAGCAAGACCGATGCTGACTGGTCAATCAAAGGGACATCAAAGGGATGACCCTCTGATTGGCTTCCAGTGCCAAGGTGTCCAGCCTTTGTGTGGCAACTTCCCAATGACGGCAGAGTAGGGCAGTCAGTTGCTCTGCGCGCTCGTCGTCAACAATCTTCTTTATTTCTTCTGTAGTCATATTTCTTGTTGTTCGGTCACATGGTCACAGCTGTGACCATGTGACCATTTAGTTGGTTTAGTGGTTCTATTATTTGTATAAACGATTGAATATTAATGTATTACACTATTATTATATCGTCCTTTGCTTTTCTGTGGTCACATGGTCACAACTGTGACCGTGACCGTTTCTTGCCGAAATTAGTTGTATACAGCGGCGTATTAGTTGTATACAGCGACGTATTAGCTGTATACAGCGACGTATTAGCTGTATACAGACCTGTATTAGCTGTATCCAGTGACGTATCTTCAATCAAATCAATTAAAAAAGCAATGATTGTGGGCTCAAACTATTTATTAGATGCCGGGCGACTAAAGGGGTGGGGGCGAAATTGCATCGGGCTTTCTCGACGACTATCAAAAAAGGCTTTCAATAACCCACCAAGTGGAAGTTCTAACTTGGAGTCTCCTATTTTTATATGGGGGGTGACAATAGGCTCGGTAGTCCACTTGCCATTCATGGGGTTGACATATCGTCGAACACCCAAATTGGTGCCAAACGTTTTGCTAAAACGAATATCTGCATAACCGCCATAGGTGCTATTGTTGACGTACGGACTCATGGCCGGACCTACTTGCATCTGGTTGGCATAATAATAGCCGAAGGCATGTAGTGAGACGACACTACTTATATCATAGCCCACGGTACCGCCCATACCATACTGGGTAAAAAGACTTCGCTGCCAAGGCATCCAATATTTATGGGCACTCCCAGAAACGGAGAAATGCCAGCGGCCTATGTCCTGATTCAGCGACAGCATTCCAGAAGATGTATCCATTAAGCCGGGTAAGTGGTAATTGGAGCCAACAATACCCACCGATGCGCCCTTCCAAAGTTGGAAACCTACGCCGCCCTGTTTCGTAGTCTCCACGAGACTATTATGATAGCCATAACTAGGCCCGCTCATTTTGGGTGGCGTGGTGAATTGGGGAGCAATATGTAACGTCATCGAATCACTAAGCAGATGATTCTCAGAGGCATAGGTATTAGTACCAGGAAGGTCTATGCCTTTGCCCTCTGTCTGTGCCAACGTCTTCGCTTGCATCAACAACAGAATGAATGCTATTCCGATGATTCGATTCATATATGATTTGCAAAGTTATTAATTAATTATGAAAAATGTTCTTCTGATTAGCTTTTTTAACTTAATCCCATGAGATATTGAAACGTGTCAATCAAAGGGACAGGTTTGAAGTGAACCCTGTTTTCCAGTAAAAATTGTTTTTGTGAGAAAGAAAACGGGCTGAGGCAATGGATTATTAAGAATTATTTCTTAATTTTGCAGGCGAAATGACAAGTATTCACAAAACCAATATCCTGTTGGCACTCGTGGCACTGGCGCTGGCCGTGCTGTGTGTGCTGAGCATACTGACATGATGGACAACATACAGAAACGACTGATAATCCGTATCAGCAAGGGGCGCCTCTCCTTTGCTACGGCAGACGGTAGCGACGTGCTCTACGAGGACTATGCGCTGAACAGCAGCATATCGATGGCTGCCAACCTGCGTGAGGCACTGCGTACCCTACCCTTGCTGGAAGACGACTTTGAGCGCGTGCTGGTGATGGTCGACACACCCACGCTGATGGTGCCTACCAACCTCTTTGTAGAAGAGGAGAGCGAGGTAATCTATCACCATGCCTTTACGGACATGGAGCAGCAGCTGGTGATGCACACCGTGTTGCCTGACCTGAATGCCGTCGTACTGTTCAGTATACAGAAAGACTTGCGTAATGTCATAGCCGACAACTTCAGCGATGTACGCTACACTGCCGCTGTTGCTCCCGTGTGGCGCCACCTGCACCAGCGTAGCTATACGGGTCAGCACCAGAAGCTCTATGGCTACTTCCACGACCGTAGGATGGAGGTGTTCAGCTTCACACAGAACCGTTTTAAGTTCTGTAATGCCTATGCCGTGAACAACCCTAACGACGCCCTCTTCTACCTGCTGGCAGTATGGAAACAGCTGGCCATGGAGCCTGAGCACGACGAGTTGTATTTGGTGGGCGACATCCCTGAACGTGACCAGCTGATGGAAGAGGCGCAGAAGTTTGTGAAGCGTGTCTTCTATATCAATCCCTCAGGAGAGTTCAACCGTGCTCCCATTACCCAGATTCAGGGCATACCCTATGATTTGATAACGCTGTATTTAAAAGGAAGATGAGAATCATCACAGGAAAATATAAGGGTCGCCATTTCGACATACCGCGCACGTTCAAGGCACGTCCTACGACGGACTTCGCTAAGGAGAACATCTTCAATGTGCTGGTGCAGTATGTGGACTTTGAAGGTGCCACCGCCCTCGACCTCTTCTCAGGCACGGGCAGCATCTCGCTGGAACTATTGTCGCGCGGTTGTAGTCAGGTAGTCAGTGTAGAGCTGGATCGTGACCACCACCGTTTCATTCAGGAGTGTGTCAGAAAGCTAAATGCTAATAGCCAAGAGCAAACAGCCAGCATCATCCCTATCCGTGGCGATGTCTTTCGCTTCATCAAGAGCTGCAAGCAGCAGTATGACTTCATCTTTGCTGACCCACCCTACGCCTTGAAGGAGTTGCCCCAGATTCCTGACCTCATCTTTGACAAGCAACTGCTGAAACCTGACGGGCTGTTTGTCTTTGAACACGGCAAAGACTACGACTTCTCCGGACATCCCAACTTTGTGGAGCACCGCAGCTATGGCAGTGTGAACTTCTCGCTATTTAAAGCAACGGAGACACCAGGCGAGTAAGCGACTCCCACAGGCGTGCGCCAAAATGGGGATGAATGCGTCGAGGTATCTCACTCAGTTCCACGCTCTGCTCTTGGTCATCCAGGAACACCTTCTTCATTCTCAGTGCCGTACCTTCATCATAGACAAAGGCATTGACCTCAAAATTGTTTTCAAAGGAGCGGATGTCGAGGTTCGTAGAGCCACACGTCGATAACGTGTCATCGGTAACCAGTGTCTTGGCATGCATGAATCCTGCCTGATAGAGATACACCTTGGCACCAGCCTCGTGCAACTCGCGCAGATAGGTACGTGACGCCCAATCCGTGAAGGGAGCATCAGAACGCAGGGGACAGATGATGCGCACATCCACACCACCCACGGCGGCCGTCTTCAAGGCGAAGAGCACGGGTTCGTTGGGCAGGAAGTAAGGGGTCTCGATATAGACATAGCGCCGAGCTGCCAAGATGGTACGCACAAAACCCTGCATAATCTCCGGATAGTGCTCCGTAGGTCCACTGGTAACCACCTGTACGACGCAGTTGTTGACAACATGATGCTCGTCACGGTCTATGGGTGGATAGTATTTGCGGTCAGTAACCAGCGTGCGGTCTACGAAATACCAGTCAACGAGGAATGCCCGTTGCAAGGCATAGACCACGCCACCCGTCAGTCGCCACATCGTGTCGCGCCAGGGTTGCGTACCTGTACCCTTCACGTAGCGCAGGGCGACGTTCATGCCACCCACATAGCCCACCTTACCATCGATGACGATTATCTTGCGGTGGTCACGATAGTTGGCCTTCGACGTGAACGACGGGAAACGGACTGGCAGGAACGGTGCCACCTCCACCCCAGCGTCGCGCAACTGTTCAAAAAAGCTATGGTTCACCTTCCAACAGCCCACATCATCATATATCAGGCGCACCTCCACGCCTTGGCGTGCTTTGTCCATTAAGGCATCGGCCACTACCCTGCCCAGTGCATCGTCCTCAATGATATAGAGGTCGAGGTGGATATGGTCTTGCGCCTCAGCAATATCCTTCAGCAGTTCAGGGAAATAAGCGTAGCCGTCGGTAATGATGTCTATCTGATTGTCCTTGAACGGAAGGGCCATGCTCTGGTTGACGAACAAGTCCACCAACTGGCGATGGCGCTCAGGCACACGGAAGTCTTCCTGCTCCACAAAGTTCAGCATGGAGCGCTTGGTGAGCTGGTCCAGCGAGCGCTGGCTGACCAGTCGCTCCCTGCGGTGGTTGATGCCGAAGAAGAGATAGAAGACGATGCCGACAACAGGTATGAAGAAGATGACCAGCGCCCACGCCATCGTCTTGGCGGGTTGCCGGTTGTCCATGATGACATGAATGATAGCTACTGCTATCACTATCCACGCCAGTGCTACACCTATTATATATAACAGTCCCTCCACCCTTCAATTATCAATTATCAACTATCAATTGTCAACTGTCAATTCTTAATTACACGATCACGTCCGACCCTCGTTCCTTAGCCAGCGCGTTGCGCAACTCCTGCGTTTGCTTATAGTCTTCCATCAGCATCTTCAGCTCTGTCATATTGATCCCCATCGCCTTCAACTTTTGCTGCAATTCCTTCAGGTGACCATTGACGATGTCCAGGCGGAAATCAAGTATCAGGTGTTGCACACGCTGACGCAACGATGCCTCGCTGTTCTTCATCTCGAAACTCTTGCTCAGCTGGTGGTTGTCGATACCCAGCGTGGTGGCCAACTGACTGATAGCAGGGTCTGGGTGCTGCATGAAATAGTTCAGGGCCTTGAAACCTGGCTCTGTCGAGTGTGCCACAGCTTCCTGCAGGATGGTGTTATACAGCGTATTGCCAAAGGTCAGTCCATCGCTCGACAGGTCGTAGTCCACATACTGCGCAACGTTCAAGTCCACCGTACTACCATCGTCGGTTTCCAGTCCCTCGAAGATGACCTCCTCACCGTGACGAATCACATTCTGTATGATAAGGCGCTCGACCTCAGAGGCCTGTTCCTGCTGACTGTGCAGGCCAAAGTTGTCAATGGTTCCAGCAGACTGAGGCTGACGCTGTTGCTCACGCTCCTCCGTCTTGCGCTGTTCCTCCCTATCGCCGGCAATGAACTTGTTGGTCTGGGTAATCAGCGTGCGCTCGTTGACCTCCAAGCGGCGCGAGCACTCAGTGATATAGGTGGCACGCACAATGGGGTCAGGGATAACACTCACGGAACGCACGATATTGTTGATGGCCTCCGCACGCTTGATGGGGTCGGTGACATTCTTCAGCAATAGCTCGGTCTTAAACTGGATAAAGTCCGTCTGGTGCTGTTCGATATACTCCTTGAACTCCTGGGCGGTATGCTTGCGGGCAAACGAGTCTGGGTCGTCGCCATCGGGCAACAGCAGCACCTTCACGTTCATGCCCTCCTGCAACAGCATATCGGTACCACGCATGGCCGCATGAATACCTGCCTCATCGCCGTCGTAGAGCAACACGATATTGGGTGTGAAGCGGTGCAATAGTCGTATCTGATAGATGCTCAGTGCCGTACCGCTGTTGGCCACGACGTTCTCCAAGCCACACTGGTGCATAGCGATGACGTCGGTGTAGCCTTCCACCATATACACGCAGTCTTCCTTAACAATGGCCTTCTTTGCCTGATAGATGCCATAGAGCTCGCGCTCCTTATGATAGATTTCTGAGTCGGGCGAGTTGACGTACTTCTGTTGCACGCCCTTCGTGGCGGCATCGAGCTTACGACCACCAAAGGCCACCACCTTACCACTGACATTCAGCCACGGGAAGATGGCGCGACCCGCAAAGCGGTCGTAAACACCTTTTTCATTTTCAATACACAAGCCCGTCTTCACCAGAAACTCCTCCTTATAGCCCTTACGCTTAGCCTCGTTGGCCAGCGCGTCGCGCTTGTTAAGGGCAAAGCCCAACTGGAAGCGTTCGATGATATCATCGCGGATGCCACGACTGCGGAAGTACTGTTTGCCGATGGCCATACCATCGACATCGTTCTTCAGGATGTTATGGAAATACTGGCACGCCCACTCGTTGACCACAAACATCGACTCGCGCTCGCTCTGCTCACGCTTCTCATCGTCGCTCAGCTCGCGTTCCTGAATCTCTATATTGTATTTCTTCGCCAACCAGCGCAGGGCCTCCGGATAGGTTATCTGCTCGTGCTTCATCAGGAAGTTCACGGCATTGCCACCCTCGCCACACGAGAAGCACTTGCAAATCTGGCGGGCCGGCGACACCATGAACGACGGCGTCTTGTCGTCGTGGAACGGACACAAGCCCTTGTAGTTAACGCCCGACTTGCGGAGGTTAACAAACTCACCTACGACATCCACGATGTTCACGGCGTCCATAATCTTATCTACAGTCGCTCTATCAATCATTGCGATTGCAAAGTTACAAAAAATTCTCAACTCTCAACTATTAACTATCAACTTTTTTTCGTACCTTTGCACCTCGTATGATAGTTTGTATTGCAGAGAAACCCAGTGTGGCCAAGGATATTGCCCGCATTATCGGAGCAACAGCCAGCCGCGACGGATATATGGAAGGTAACGGCTACCAGGTGACGTGGACGTTCGGTCACCTGTGTGAGTTGAAGATGCCAGAGGACTATACGCCCATGTGGAAAGCGTGGAGTCTGACGGCTCTTCCCATGATTCCCCCACGCTTTGGCATCCGCCTGAAGGACGACGAAGGCATCAAGAAGCAGTTTGCCGTCATCGAACGACTGATGCAAGCGGCTGATGGCATCATCAACTGTGGTGACGCTGGTCAGGAGGGTGAACTCATCCAGCGCTGGGTCATGCAGAAGGCGGGTGCCAAGTGTCCCGTTCAGCGCCTGTGGATTTCCAGTATGACTGACGAGGCTATCCGCGAGGGCTTTGCCACGCTGAAGGACCAGAACCAGTATCAGTCGCTCTATATGGCTGGCCTCAGTCGTGCTGTCGGCGACTGGCTGTTAGGCATCAACTGCACACGTCTCTATACCATCAAATACGGTCAGAACCGACAGGTGCTGTCTATCGGTCGTGTACAGACCCCTACCCTCGCCCTTATCGTCAATCGCCAGAAAGAGATTGACAATTTCAAACCGGAGCCTTACTGGGTACTGGCTACCGTATATCGCGATACCACGTTCACTGCAGTCATTAAAGATAATGAGGACGAAGAAGAAGGTTCCGAAGATGAAAAAGAGAAAAACGGACAACCCAAACGAGGCTATACTGATAAAGAGAAGGCAGAACAAATCTTTGCCAGTATTTCTGGCAAGCCGTTTACCATCACGCAGGTGGAGAAGAAGAACGGCAAGGAGACGCCGCCCTCACTCTACGACCTGACCTCGCTACAGGTGGACTGCAACAAGAAGTTCGGCTTCTCCGCAGAGACTACGCTGAACATCATCCAGCAGCTCTATGAGCAGAAGTTGACGACCTATCCGCGTGTTGACACCACCTTCCTGCCTGACGACGTCTATGCCAAGTGTCCGCAGACCATGAACGGACTTTTCCAGGTGAAGCATGCAGGCACGGCACCCTATGCCGAGCTGGTACGTCCATTAGGAGGAAAGGCGCTGCCGAAGTCGAAGAAGGTCTTCAATTCATCAAAGGTCACCGACCACCATGCTATCATCCCGACAGGCATGGTACCCACAGCACTCACCGACATGCAGCGCAAGGTCTTCGACCTCGTGGCCCGTCGCTTCATCGCCGTCTTCTACCCTGACTGCAAATACGCCCAGACCACCGTGTTGGGAGAGGTTCGGTCTGTTGCGACTGAGTCGCAACCTACAGAAGATGCCATCGAGTTCAAAGTCACTGGCCGCACCATCCTCGACCCAGGGTGGCGCACCGTCTATGCCAAGGATGTACAGACAGAAGATGACGAGAAGAAACCCGAGGAGGAAGAGCGCACCCTGCCAGCCTTTGAGAAGGGCGAGAGCGGTCCTCACCAGCCCACGCTGACAGAGAAGATGACCACGCCACCACCTTATTACACGGAGGCTACCCTGCTACGCGCTATGGAGACGGCTGGTAAGCTGGTGGAAGACGAGGAACTGCGCCGAGCCATGAAGGAGAACGGCATTGGCCGCCCCTCTACGCGTGCCGCCATTATCGAGACACTCTTCAAGCGTAAATATATCCGCAAGGAACGCAAGCGCCTGGTGGCAACACCTACAGGCATTGAACTCATCGACCTCATTCGCGAAGACCTCTTGAAGAGTTGTGAACTCACAGGTATTTGGGAGAAGAAGCTACGCGACATCGAGGCACAGAAGTACGATGCCCAGCAGTTCATCTCTGAGCTGAAGACACAGGTCACCAGCATTGTCCACGACGTGATTAGCGACCCCACCAATCGTCGCGTCACCGTTCTTCCAGACGAAGCCGAGAAGAAGAAAAAAGCAAAGAAAGAGTCTTAGTAGTTCTCGATAATCATCTTTTTCTTCTGCTCCTTCGCGGCCTTGCTGTGACGCATCTTCTTACCCCACAGTTGATCAAAGCCTAAGAAAAGCAGACCCAACGGATTGAAACCCTGCGGAACGGCTTGTTGCAATTGCAAATCCGTCTTTGAGGGTTTGGGAATAATGCTGGCTGTCATGTTGCGACGATGTCCCCAGATGACGACCTCACCCATAGCCAGCATATTGGGCAGCAAGGCTATCGTGTCACCCTGCATCTCCTCAATATCCATGATGCGCTTGACATATCCACCATGCGTAAACGACACCCGCCGAAAGGCTTTCTCTATGCGGAAAGTACCGTCCCACGCAGTCTTCGCGCCCTGCCCGTTGTCTGTATAGACCAGCACGTCACGCACAGGAACGCCCGTCTCCATATTGACCACGACAAACGTCCTCTGCGTAGAGTCCGCCGACAACGAGTTAGCAGCCTCTTTTGCCATACAGAACGCAGGCACCAACGCTATCAGGGTGAACAGTATCTTACACATATCTCATGGTTACGGCATTCCTTGTTTTTCGGTTGCAAAGTTAATTGTTTTCAGCATACAACAGCCATAAGCAAAATAAAATATTCCTACAGATATTTAAAATAAGGCTTTCTTAAACTATTTTTGGTTAAAAGCAAAAAATATCCAGATTCATTTCATATTTTGCTTGATTTATACTATCTTTGCAGGCAGAATACTAAAAACTAGAAAACATGAAGAAATCTTTACTGACATTACTTGCCCTGCTGTGCGTAGTCGTGCAGGGCTCATGGGCCCAGGAGCTGACACCATCCACCACGTTGGAGCCCTACATCACAACACTAGGCAACCGAATGGTCTATAAGTTCAACTACCCATCGACTAGCGTGACAGGCGAACCCGTTGTGCTATCGTCGCTGTTGTGTTGCTGGGCGCCTACCACGCCGCCGGAGGGTGCTGCCATCGAGTCAGTACACTTGTATAGCCACTATACAGTCACTGCCAATTCGCAATGTCCCACCAGTGCTACGCTCTCAACAGCCGACTTCGTAGTTCTCGCTGCCTTGTTCGAAGGTGCTGAATACGACGAGGGGAAACCCTACAAAAGCATCGTCAAGCGCAGTATCGTCATCATGCCTGACTACGAGGGTTACAGCGTGTCGAGTGACAGGGTGCATCCCTACCTTGTCCAGAAGGTGACAGCACAGCAGGTCGTTGATGCCTTAACTTATGGACTGCAGCTTTACGGCAAGCTCAACGGTGCCGACCATACCCTGCCGCTGAAGGACAATTGGCGCTGCTTCAGCCTTGGTTTTTCGCAAGGCGGTGCAGTAGCCCTCGCCGTACAACGCCATATCGAGCAGAACGGCCTCAGCGACCAGTTGCACTTCCGTGGCACCGTGTGCGGTGACGGCCCCTACGACCTGATGGCCACCATGCGCTACTACCTCGACGACGACGGCACCAGCTACGATGTCACCACCGCCCACAACGAGGACGAGATTACCTTTCCCGTTGTCCTTCCAATGATTATGAACGGTATGATTGTCGGCAACTCCGCTATGTCCCAGCACAAACTGGAAGACTACTTCGCACAGTCGTTCCTCGACACCGGCGTCATGGACTGGCTAAGCAGCAAGACCATGACAACTGACGATATCAACACGGCTTGGCTCAATCAGATAGACAAAGGTTCCGCCACCGTTGGAGGGAAGACCTACCCTGCTCCCCAAAACATGAACGAGATGTTTATCAAGCATGAGGTTCCCGGTATACTTTGGAGCTCTTGGGTAGCGTGGGCCCGTCTCGACAAAATCCTCAGCCCTGGCTTCTACAGCTATATGAAGAATCCCGACAACTGCATCAGCGCGCCAGTTGCCACTGGCGATGCCTATGAGGACATGCGCTATGCCCTGGTGTCAAACAATGTCTGCACCGGCTGGGAGCCACAGCACCGCATACAGTTTGCCCACTCGAAGGGCGACATGATTGTGCCCTACGGCAATTACCTTGCCTTCCACGATGCCCATCCCGACGGTGAAGACAAAATGTATCGCATAAACAACGAGTTTAGCAAGGACGACCATCTTAGTGCCGGCACCATGTTTCTGATGGGGTTAGGAACAGAATACTTCAGCTATTTCCAATGGATTGACGAAGCAACACCCACGGGCATCAAGACGATGGCTGATGTCAGAGGCCCAATGTCCGATGCGTGGTACACCATCGATGGACGCAAGCTGCAAGGCAAGCCCACTACAAAGGGTATGTATATCTATAACGGTCGTAAGTTAATTGTGAAATAAACAAAAGTTAGCTCATGTTTTATCGAGCGTAAACGACACCCGCCGAAAGGCTTTCTCAAATTATTTTTGGTTAAAAGCGAACAGGTTCCACCCCTTGCAATCCCTTTGTACAAAGGCATTCCAGCGAAAAAAGGTGGAATGTGGAACCTTTCTCGTTTTCCCCTATTTTTGCAATTATTCAGCAAAAAATAGCTGTAGCCAGTTGCTAATTAGCTGTACTAGATTGCTACTTAGCTGTACCCTGCTCCGTATTAGCTATATTAGACCATCAAATCAGTCTAATACAGAACTGTATCAGGCTTCTTTTTCCTCCTTTTTGTGTCGTACAGTTGGGGACATTTTATTGGCGTCAACAAAATGGTCGAATATGATAGGTAGCAGTTCCCCGTCAGGAACTATAGCACCTCGCATAATTTCACCACCTCAAACTCTTTCAGGTTGATATACGCATCAAGGTCTTCGTTTGTCTTGTCAAACTCATCTATAGCAGCATAGACCGTATCTTTTGTGGGTTCGATGTGGCGACCGATGTAGGCACCGATGCGCTCTGCCACCTCGTCGATAGTGTCGTAATATTCGTTCTCTGGCGGCATATCCAGTTCAAAGCGCGAAGTAAAAAATTTGCCCTCTTGGTCGTTCGTCAGATAAGTGTCCCAGCCATCGCTCTCAGCAGAGAAATAAATTTCCAATTCTGGGTACACCTTTTGAATCAGATGTAGTACTTCAAAAGGCGCTTGCCACGCTGATTCTATAAAGAAATACAGCGACTCACTGTCCAGCTTTAGATTGTCCCACGTACCTCGACAATATACGTTGTGCCAGTCGGCACCAAGTCTTGTTACTAGGTTCCCTAACCATCGCTTAGGGTAATAGAATCCGTTCTCTGCCAATGGCTTCTTTCTGTTCTGTAGTCGCAGCATCTTCCTGTATAGCGACTTCATCTGTCGTCTGTCGCCCACGATGCAGACAGACATAAACGCAGGGTTACTCATTTTTTGCTGCGAAGGTAAGAGAACAGGTCGAGGAAACAAAATTGTTTTGATCTATTTTGATCTTTTTTGTTAAGTTTTGATCTTGTCTATCAATTATTTTGAAGTACAATAGCCAAATTTTACACAATTTCTATGCATAATTCGGAATTAATTAGTAATTTTGCGACAAAATAACTAAAAGCAGATATGTAATGCTGACAAAGATTTGGAATGATTTTTGTGACGATGTTCTGACATCAAAGAAGAAAAAATCGAAGGAAAAGGATTTCGAGAAAGGCCCTGTAAAAGATTTCCTTACTTCCCTCGGTTGGGTAAAATATGGCAGTCACCGTCTGGTAGAACAACACCCAATACAATTCGCAACCGCAAATCATTATGCTGATTTTGCTTTGTTTTTGCAAAACGAGGAAAAACCAGAAATGATAATCGAGCTAAAGCGACCTGCCAAAAGAAAGGAAGATAAAGATGCAGCTCAACTTGAGGACTATATGGTTAAAGTGGAGTGCAGTTTTGGACTTTTGGTCGGTGAAGTACTGGAGGTCTACTTCATAGATTTTTCCAAGTCTAAACATCGTGCAGAACTGATAACGACTATCAATTTTGACAAGAACAACGATGATGCCAAGCAGCTTATCACATTACTCTTGTCACAAGATTATGATACAAACAAGATGCGTGAACATTGTTTGCAGCAATTGAAGTTGAACGAAGCTGTAAGATATTGGAATTCCAAGGAAGGAAGAGATAATCTTCTTTCCTATATATTGGAATCAAGTTCCCTTTCCGAATCGTTAAAAAACAAGTTACAGTCTATGATGTCCATAGAGATTTATGTGCATCAACAAGTCGTAGATTCACAAAAAGAGACGGATGAAAAGCCCATTGTTGTAAGTGAACCTACTGATACAGATTATTATTTGTTTAAGGTTCAGATGAAAGGAACCGATGCCTCTATTCGATATTATCCGTCTGATAGTCGCTATGTAATTCAGGCACATAGTTTGATTAGAAAGGATTGTACTGTTAGTTTCAAAAACCGTGCTGCTATTGCAAAGCGTAATGAAATTATTAGTGATAGCGCAAGAAGTAAAGATATGGGCGAAAGTGTAGAATTGCTTCAAGATGTTGAGTTTATTACGGATGCTCCCAATACACCGACCCAGTTCTGTACTGCACGTTCTACAAATGCCACTGAAGCTCTAAAAGATGAAAATGGACGCAGTTTTGCTGATGTTTTCCCCAAAGGCGACACATCAAAGTCTATTGATTCAGACCAACAGACGCCTTCGGTCATATCACAGGAAGACAATTTTAAGGAGAACTGTATAGCAAGAATTATCCAGGCTACTGGTAGTGAGCTCATCAAGAAGTCGGGAAGCACATATTGGTCTTCAGATGGTAAAACGGGATATGTCTTCCGTACTTCTAAGATATACAAACAGGGTAATCGTGAAAAGTATTGGTATGCTTATAAGAGAATGAGAGATTTGGCAAATTGCAAAAACCAATACTATGTGTTTGGATGTAATGATGCAAATACAATAGTAATCTTGCCAGTTTCTGAGATAGAGTCACAATTAGATGCGCTGAACTATTCTCAAGACGCCAACGGTAATCCCTCATATTGGCATATCGTATTTTTCAAAGACGCGAAAGGCAAGATGACTTGGTTGTTATCCAAGCCCAAACCGCATGAAGTAGATATTACCAATAAACTACTATAAGTTTTAGCAACAAGAAAGAGGAGAAAGTCGTCACAGCGACATAACGTAATAACGTGATATCGAGAACGGATTATGATTGAAATCAATAAATTCGGATATTTCTGGCTGGACACATGGGTGATGGCAAATGTCATTCAGTTGGCGACACAGGACTTCTGTACACGCTTCCTAAATCAGAAGTGTGACCCTTGCGGACGCCAGTATGACCAAATGACACAAGCAGCACGGTCGGCTCCAGCAAACATTGCTGAGGGTAACTCAAGGCACTCCACGTCAAAGGAGACGGAGATGAAACTGACGGACGTGGCTCGCGCCACATTGTCGGAACTGGCTAACGACTACTTGAATTGGCTCCTGCGCCAGGAGAGCCTGCCTTGGTCAGCGAACTCACAAGAATATCAGGCTGTCAGCCGCATTACGTTAGACCGTCCCACCTACAAGGACGATGTGCTGTACCAAAGCAGCATTCACATTCTCGCCCAGAAGCACAAGTTTGACCAGTGGCTGAAGAGCGACGATTCGCTGGTGGTAGCTAACTGTATACTGGTGCTTTGTAATCGACTCATCCTCATGATTAGCCGTCAGATAGAGAGCCAGCTGGATGCATTCAGGGTAGAGGGAGGTTTTACGGAGGGGCTTACTGCCGAGCGTCTGGCCTATCGCAAGGAACAGAGCGTTCAGACCGATGCGCCCACCTGTCCTCTTTGTGGCAAGCCCATGATTAAACGTGTGGCAAAGAAAGGCGTCAACTCCGGCAAGGAATTCTGGAGCTGCAGTGGATACCCAGAGTGCAATGGGACAAGGAAGATAACGGGATGATTTTTTCGTAATAACGTAATTACGTGATAACGTGATAACGAAAGAAGTCGTGATAACGTGATAACGTGATAACGTGATAACGAGATAACGTAATAACGAAACAACGACAAAAAGCGGGTAGCAGGGACTGGCACCGTGTCACCTGAAACAATAAATGCTCCCTTTTCTTGCATCCTCTTGCATATAATAATAAAAAGGTGGAGGTAAGTGTGGGTGGTTTCAGAAAAAAGTTGTATCTTTGTGGCAGAATGACAGAAACTGAAACTAAAGAGTATTTATGAAACCAACAGAATTACGCAACGAGAGACTGGCGGAGCGGATGATAAAGAACCTGAAGCGTCGCAACATAGAGGCTTACTACTGCCCGACAGCAGTGGAGGCGGTGAAGAAAGTATCCGAACTGATAGCTGACGGCAGCAGTGTGACATGGGGCGGTTCGATGAGCATTCGTGACATCGGCATCCCACAGGCATTGAAGGAACGCAAGACACTGGAGATCTTGGACCGCGACGAGGTGACAGATCGCGAAGAAGTGGTAAAGATTTACGAACGGGCATTCACGGCCGATGTCTATCTGTCGAGTGCCAACGCCATCAGCGAGGACGGTGTCATCGTCAACATTGACGGCAATGGCAACCGTGTGGCTGCTATCACGTGGGGACCGAAGAAGGTCATCTTCGTCATTGGCCTCAACAAGGTGGCTCAAACGGTGGAGGCTGCCCTTGCCAGGGCTCGCTCAACAGCCTCGCCCATAAATGCTGCCCGCTTCGACATCAAGACGCCCTGTCAGGTGGATGGTGTATGCCACAACTGCAACTCGCCAGAGAGCATCTGCAACTACGTCCACTTCCTGCGCAACTCACCGAAAGGCCGTCACACCGTTGTGCTGGTGGGTGAGAGCTTAGGATATTAAGTGACTACACAAGACTCAACAAGCATCAAAACAAAAACGGACTGATGATGAATGAATATGTAGCAAACGAGAGCCGATACGAGCAAATGGAATATCGGCGATGCGGACGCACAGGCGTCCTCTTGCCGAAGGTGAGTCTGGGCATGTGGCACAACTTTGGAGGCGTAGACGACTACGAGCGCTCACGAACCATTCTGCGTCACGCCTTCGACCAAGGCATTACCCACTTGGACTTAGCCAACAACTACGGCCCACCCTACGGCTCGGCAGAAGAGACATTGGGTCGCGTGATGGACGAGGACCTGCGACCCTATCGCGACGAGCTGTTCATCTCGACGAAGGCTGGCTACGACATGTGGCCTGGACCCTATGGTGAATGGGGCTCCAGGAAGTACCTGATGGCATCTCTCAACCAGAGTCTGAAGCGTATGCGACTGGACTACGTGGACCTGTTCTATACCCACCGCTTCGACCCTAACACGCCTATGGAAGAGACGCTACAGGCACTGGTAGATATCGTACGGCAGGGCAAGGCACTCTATGTGGGCATCTCGAACTGGCCCTTGGAAGCCACACGCTTTGCCATCAATTACCTCAGAGAGCGCGACGTGCCACCACTCATCTATCAAGGAAAACTGAACATGCTGAACAGGGCACCGATGGAAGATGGTATTCTGGACCTCTGCCATCAGGAAGGTGTAGGCTTCATTGCCTTCTCACCCTTGGCACAGGGTCTGCTGACGGACCGCTATCTGAACGGTATTCCTACAGACTCGCGCATGGCTCGTGGAAAATTCCTCAGAAAGGAGATGCTGACAGACGAACTGCTGGCGCAAATCCAACAGTGGAACGCAGAAGCAGAAAGCAAGGGTATGACGCTGGCAGAATGGGCACTGCGCTGGATACTGGAACAGCAGGGCGTCACCTCTGTACTCGTAGGAGCCAGTAGCGTGGAGCAATTAGACAAGAACCTGAGAGTGGTTAAGGGTTAGGGGTTAAAGGTTAAAGGTTAACGATTAAAGGTTAACGATTAAAGGTTAGAAAAAAAACAAGTGCTCAGCGGAGAGCTTTGAGCACTTGTTCTAATACTTGTTGGGCGATGGCCTTCATACCCTCAATATTGGGATGGCCCGCCTGTTTCTTAATGTCTTTGAGTTGAATGACAGGCACGTTGTAGTGCTTGCAGATAACCTGCGTGGACTCCACGAACGAGGGCTTCAACTCTGTGTTCTGAATGAAGAAGAGGCGCACGTTGGGATAGCGGCTCTGTGCATCATTGAGCAACTTAGCCAAAGCGGGACGATAGGTATAGAGGTCGGCACGCTTCCAGTCACCATACAGGTACTCGCCCAATTTGGCACCACACCAGCTATCGTTGGTATTACCGAAAATCAGAATAATATCGGGAGAGCCCAAACGAGGCAGACGGGTAATGAAAGAACGAGGTGAATAATCGTCGTCGTTATAACCCGTATAACAGATGGTAGAGCCACTATACGAGTCATTCTTCTCCAGAATGAAGCCACCATCGTGGACCACCTGCCACCACCAGGTCTGACGGACATCCTTGACATCAGTCATGTCTGGACGGAAGGGTTCGAAATACCAGGGTTCGTTACCTTCAGGAATATAATTCTGATAGGTGGAGTACGAGTCGCCAAGGATGGATACTCGTAAGCGCTGCTGACCATACGCGGTGATGGTCAGCAGCAACATAAGGGGTAATAATATGCGTTTCATTGCACGTTACTTCTTTTCTTCAGCTTTAGGAGCTTCTGCTACAGGAGCCTCAGCCTTAGGGGCTTCTTCCTTCTTAGCAGGTGCCTTCTTAGGAGCAGCAGCTTTCTTTGGTGCAGCCTTCTTGACAGGCGCCTTCTTCTCATCCTTCTTTGGTTCCAGCTTCTCCAGACGAGCCTTCAGACGGATAATCTCCTTATCCTTCATCTCAATCTCGTCACCCTGGTTACGAATGGTGGTGAGCAGGGCGTTGAGCTCATCGTTCTCAATCTCCTGAGGATAGAGGGCATTGACTCTGTTGATGAAGTCACCAAGGATGTTCATGTAGTTGGTGAAAGCATCGAACGGTCCGCTATAGATACCACGGTCCAGACCTACGTTAGAGGCCTTGGTGGTCATGAAGCGGAAGTTATTGGAAGCCTGCAGGTAGTCCCAGTCCTGATTGATGCGTGGGTCGTCGGCAATACGCAGACGGTCGGCAACACTGTAGAGCTTGTTGAAAGCCTCGCGCTGCATAGCGTTACCCAGCCAGCAAGAGCAGTCGCGCTCCTCGTCAACCCACGACAGAGTGTCTGGCACGTCGATAGCACCTACGCTCTTCACCTTCATGCAAATCTCAGTAGGAGTAGAGAAGGTGATGCCCTTCTCCTTAGCACATGCGGGCAGTGCCTTCAGGAAGTCAAGGATGTTAGAACTGAGTGGCTGAGCGATACCCAGTGCAGAGAGCTCCATGAAGATATTGATAATCTGCTCTTCCTCTGGGAAGCGGGCAATACGGTCGATGTAGTTGTCAGCAAACAGCGGATAGCCCTCCCAATCGGGATTGTTGAAACGTAGAGAGATATCGTCAGACAGCTCTACGTCGCGAAGCAACAGCTTCAGGTTAGGAGCGATGTTACAGTTATAGACATAGTGTGGCGACTTCCAACCCAGCACGTGCTTAGCACCCTCGGTCAGCATACCCTTGAAGCCCATAGCAGCAATCTGCGAACCGATGTCGTCAGAGTAGATGAGCGATGAGTTGCGGGCAACGGTAGGCTTCTTGCCGAAGAGCTCCTCAATCTTAGCAGCCTGCTTTTTCACATCGAGGGCAAAAGTCTCCTCGTTAGCCAGTGAAGACAGACCGTGAGAGTAAGGCTCGGCGAGGAACTCTACACAACCCGTCTGGTTGAGTTCCTGCAACTTCTCGATGACCTGTGGAGCGTGGAACTCCAACTGCTCAATGCCTGTACCAGACAGAGAGAAGGCAACCTTGAAATACTGGCCATGTTCCTTAATCATGTCGCCGATAGCTGTCAGGGCGGGCATGTAGGAACGGTTGGCGATATCGGTGATGCTGCGCTCGTTCTCGTAGTCGTCATAGTAGTAATGATCGGTACCGATATCGAAGAAACGATAGCGCTTCAGATGGATAATCTGATGTATCTCGAAATATAAACAAATTGTTTTCATAATTCTTTTCGTTATTTCGTTATTACGTTATTTCGTTATTACGATTAGGCTGTTTCCCAACCTAAAGTGCGTTTGTAGAGCGTTGCAATCCAAGCACCAACCTTCTCCCAGGTAATCTGGTCAACCTCGTTCTTACCCTCCTCCTTGAGGTACTGGAAGAGCGACTCGTTGGCACAGATGCTGTAGATGGCGTCAGCCAGCGCGTGAATGTCCCAATAGTCAACCTTGATACAGTTGGTGAGAATCTCAGCACAGCCTGACTGCTTGGAGATGATGGACGGCGTGCCACACTGCATGGCCTCCAACGGCGAAATACCGAAGGGCTCAGAAACAGAAGGCATGACGTAGACATCAGAGTCTTTCAGGCACTCATACACCTGCTTGCCACGCATGAATCCTGGGAAGTGGAAACGGTCGGCAATACCACGCTCAGCAGCCAAGTAAATCATAGCGTCCATCATATCGCCAGAACCAGCCATACAGAAACGTACGTTCTTGGTGCGACGGATAACCATGTTAGCAGCCTCAACGAAGTACTCAGGACCTTTCTGCATAGTGATACGTCCAAGGAACGTCACCACCTTGTCCTTGCCTGTATGGTCAGGACGAGGAATAGCCTGATACTCATCGGGCAGTGGATACACAGCATTATGTACCGTGAAGCACTTGCGTGGGTCTTGGTGATACTGATTGATGACGGTCTGGCGGGTCAACTCTGACACACACATGATACAGTCAGCATTGTCCATACCATTCTTCTCGATAGAGTAAACGGTGGGGTTCACCTTACCACGAGAACGGTCAAAATCAGTAGCATGCACGTGGATGCAGAGAGGCTTGCCAGAGACCTGCTTGGCATGAATACCTGCAGGATAGGTCAGCCAGTCGTGGGCGTGGATAATGTCGTAGTCTAACGTACGAGCAACAACGCCAGCGATAATCGAATAGTTATTGATTTCCTCATGCAGATTACCAGGATAGCCACCAGCAAACTCCATAGCACCCAAATCGTTGACGTGCATGTAGTTGAAGTCGGCATACAGATGGTCGCGCAGACGGAAATAAAGGTCAGGATCCATGATGTTGCCCACACGCTCGCGAACGTAGTCAACAGACACATCACGATAGGCAATGGGCACAGCATTCATAGCCACAATCTGACAGGCGGAACGGTCTTCATCGCCAAAGGGCTTAGGCAAGCAGAGCGTGATATCCATATCGCCCTGTGCATGCAGTCCCTGCGAAATACCATAGTTAGCAGTAGCAAGTCCACCGAATACGTGAGGAGGATACTCCCATCCAAACATTAATACTTTCATAGTGCGTCCTCCTTATTTATTTTTGATATGTATACTTCTCCAGCAACTTCAGAGCACGCAGGATCTCTGCCACATTCATGGCAAAGGCCATAGCACCACGGCCATGGAATGGCGGGTTGCCGTCGAACAGTTCACTGATGGTTCCCAGTGCGTGGTAATCCATCTCTTCTTCATAGCCCACCATTTGACGCTCGATGAACGAGAGGCGGGTGCGCTTATAGAGTTTCAGACTGGCTTCCATGTAGAATCCGCCCAGCCAAGGCCATGCGGTACCCTGATGGTAAGCGTAGTCGCGCTGTGTCTGCTGACCCACATACATGGGGTTGTAGCCACCGCTCTTTGGTGACAGCGAACGCAATCCCTTGGGGGTCAACAATTCACGGGTACAGATGTCAAGCACACTCTTCTTCTGCTCCTGGTTCAGTGGAGAGTAGTCGAAGGCTACAGGGAATATCATGTTGGGGCGTACACTCCAGTCCATCATGTTGCCATCCACATAGTCGAGCAGATAACCGTACTCGTTGAGGAAGGTCTCAATGAACGACTGCTTGGTCACCTCAGACAGCTTCTCCAGCTTATCAGCCAATTTCTTGTCACCAAACTCTGCCTCCTGAGAAGCACAGAACTTGATGGCGTTATACCACAGAGCATTGAACTCAACAATATAGCCCGAACGGGGAACAACGGGGTGACCATTGGCTGTGGAGTTCATCCAAGTAATAGCCTTGTCGCGACCATCGGCATAAACCAATCCGTTCTCATCAAGACGCAGGTTTGGATGACCACCAGCCATCACATACTTTACAATGTCCTTGACCAGCTTGCCATACATCTTATAGCCCTGCTCTCTGCCAACCTCCTTGACATACTGCTGGATAGCCCAGATAGCCCACAAGGGTACATCGGGATGTTCTATCTCGTAAATCTTGCCAGAAATGGGCTTGTCGTCCATAAACTCACGGAGAGCTTTCTCTGAGGTCTTCATCACCATTTCGAAATAGTCAATTTCACCGATGCCAAGTGTCAGACCCGGCAAGGCGATGAACGTATCACGCGCACGAGCCTTGAACCAAGGATAGCCTGCCAGCAAGTAACGGTCATCCTTCTTGTCAATCTTCTCCATAGTGCCACTGCGGTGATCGCGGAAATGGAACTGATGGGCTGCAGTCACCAAGCAATGATAGAAGTTATCACGGGGCACGCGGTCAGCCACCTCTTCGTCGAAGAGCTTCTTCAGTGTACTGGTCTTGGCAGCCGACGTAGAAGCGGCGAAGACGATACTCTCACCCTTCTTGATATTCATCTCGAAGTAGCCAGGAACATACAGGTCTTCGTTCGAGGCATAGCCACGCTCCTGCTCCTTCGGATACTCCACACCACGATACCAGTCAGGCTGGAAAATGAACTCGTTCTTCTTCGAGAACTGCATGAACAGGTCGGGATAGCCGGCATACATACAGGTCTTGATACCATTTTCTACCTCATGATACTCACGGCTGGCCGTCGAATTCTCATGCGTAAACTGGCGGACAGAGCGGAAAGCAAGGAAAGGACGGAAACGCAGCGTGGTAGCCGAGTGAGCGTCCTCCAGTGTATAACGGATAAGGATGCGATCCTCATAGTGATGGAACACCACTTCCTTCTTTAACAACACGCCACCAACACGATAGATGGTGGTGGGCACTACGTCACAAGTAAACTCACGGATGTACTTGTGACCCTTGGGGCTGAAGTTGTTGCCTTGATACTTGTGGAGTCCAAGATTGAACTCGGCACCGTGCTGAATTACCGTACAGTCGAGCGACGACAACAGAACGTGGTTCTCATCATCAAGCTCAGGTACGGGAACAACGAGCAGACCGTGATATTTGCGCGTATTGCAGTCTACAAGAGTAGATGCACTATAGGCGCCAGAACGGTTTGTTCGCAGCAATTCACGATGGAGCGACTCCTCAAGATTGGTCATTACAGCTTTCTCGAATCGTAAATAACTCATAGTTCCTATATTAAGTTTATTGCTTTAGATTAGTATTCACCTTCAAAATTAAGCAATTTCATCGTTACTACAAAATATTTTTGCACTTTTTTAAAGAAAATGTGCTATTTTGTAGTCTAAGAGTGAAAAATGACTGCTAAAAAGGCTTAGTCGGGTATCAGAAAATTAATAACTTCCTGTTCAACGGTGATGCGGTAGGAACCCACTGGAGTTCCTATCAAACGGCCATCGACACCCACTAATGCGTGGGGTGCTTCTTCGATGCGAATTTCACGGGTTCGATAGGGGTGAACACTGCGATGATTGAGGAAACGACCCGTCACCAACAGCCACAAACCTGCCAGAAGTTGTATCATCTCCGTATGGTAAACCAGCGATACGTCGAGCATGCCATTATAAGGCACTGCGTTGGGAGTCTGTCCATAACCAGGACCGCTACCCACACACATGGTCATAATCTTGCGTTCTACCGTCTTGTTATTCAGGTGGACGCGCATCTTATAATCCATACGGTGGAAAATCATGAGGAAGATAGAAACGATAAACGACAGAGTATGGGAACCCAACAACGAACGCGTCTGCCGACGCAGATTCATCACGTCGGCAATGAGTCCTATGTTGACACAGTTGAGGAAGTAGCGATGGCAGTGTTCGTTTTTCTTATTGGTATAACGAACACAGCCCAAATCGATGGTACGGATACGGCGTTTTATCAGCCAGTCGACGGTTTGTTCCATATTGTCGTCGTCGAAGCCCCAATAGCGTGCGAAGTCGTTCATCATACCATTGGGAATAACTCCCAAGGCAATCTGGTCGCGCACCTGTTTCTCTTCTGCCATCAGGCAATTGACGGCATCGTTCAGTGCCGAGTCGCCACCCATGATGATGATGGTCTTATAACCATTGCGTATCAGCATGGTTACCAGACGCTCTACGCTGTCTGTCGACTCACTCTGAACGAAGTCGTACTGCACCTTGCGCTCATCGAGGACTCGCTGGATTTTCTCGCGCTGCTTGTTACCGCGTCCTTTGGGACAATAAAGGATGCCCCACCTTTCGTTCGCTACTTCCACTGTCTATGTCGTTTGTTGATTAGTCAAAAAAACCAGGTTGTTTGTATTCAATACCAAGCTCACGGTCTACGGTTGCCAAGATACCCTGTACCTGACCGAGTGCGAACATACGGCCGAGCAACGTGTAACCTGCATTGTGGCCATGACTGCTCTCATCCATGATGCCGCCAGGCTTGTCGGTAAAGGTCATACCGTGGTCTACGCGCATGGGCAACTGTGGATTCTCCTTTTCGAAGATTCTGCAGAGCTCAATCAGGTCGGCACGACCGCCCAAGTGAGAGGCTTCAGTAAAGTCGCCATTGGGGAAGATGTGGCACGAACGCAAGTGAACGAAATGGGTGCGTGACGCAAACTTCTTAGCCAGTTCAACCACATTGTTATAGGCACCAGCACTCAGCGAGCCTGCACAGAATGTCAGACCGTTATGCTTATTGGGCACAGCGTCGAGGAACCACTGGATATCCTCCTCGGTACGCACGATACGTGGCAAGCCGAGAATCTCAATGGGGGGATCGTCGGGGTGCACACACATGTTCATGTTACACTCCTCACAGACGGGCATGATTGCCTCGAGGAAGTACTTCATGTTAGCACGCAGCTTAGCCTTATCGATACCCTTGTACAGGTCGAGGAACTCACGGAACTTCTGTACGGGAGCCTCATCGTTCTCGCTGAAGTTACCAGACACAAAGCCCTGTGTCTTGATGACAATGTTCTCCACCAGTTTGTGGTCCTTCTCAGGTGTCATTGTCTTAGCCAACTCATCACACTCGGCAATCACGCTACGGCCTTCGCCCCACCCTTCTGGGAACTGGAACTTCTCCCATTCCTCGCGAGCACCGGGACGCTTCAGGATATAGATGTCGAAATAAGCAAATTCGGCATAGTTAAAGTAGAGGTTAGTAGCACCATTGGGGTTGTCGTGGAACAAGTCAGTACGAGCCCAGTCAAGCACAGGCATAAAATTGTAGCAGATGCAGTGGATGCCCTCTGCAGCAAGGTTGCGCAGGCTCTCCTTATACACCTCAATCTGGTGGTCGCGGTCAGGGCCTCCGTACTTGATAGTTTCCACAACGGGCAATGATTCTACTACGCTCCAGCGCATGCCGTAGCTCTCGATATACTCACGCAAGTCGCGAATCTTCTCACGTGTCCAAACCTCACCCAGAGGTACGTCGTGCAGAGCTGTCACGATACCCTCTACACCAATCTGTCTCAACTGTGCAAGAGTGATCTTATCCTTCTTGCCAAACCATCTCCACGTTCTTTCCATAGTCTATATTTTAAAGTAAGTTTTTAAGTATGTAATCATTATTCTCTTATCAGAAGGGATAGCCAATCGCAAAGTGAAGCGTATGACTGTCCTTGAAACTATCTACATTGTAGAAACCTGACTTTGCCGTAGCATAAGGCAGGTGAAGCGCAACACCCCAGTCGAGGCGAAGGATGAGGAAGTCAAGGTCGTAACGGAAACCTATACCGGTACCTACCGCCATCTGTCGGAAGAAATCCTTAAACTTGAACTGACTGGTGCCGTAACCAGGCAATTCATCACCAAACTCTTCCTCAATAGTCCAGACGTTACCGGCATCAAGGAATACGGCACCGTATAGTGAGCCAAACAGTTGACGACGGTATTCAAGGTTGCAAACGAACTTTATGTCACCATTCTGCATCAGGTAGGAGTATGCCTTATTGTCGATACCTGGGAAGGAGCCTGGTCCGATAGCACGTACAGGGAAGGCACGGATGCTATTGGCGCCCCCCACATAGAACATCTCACTATTTGGCAACCAGTCACTATTACCATAATGATAGATAATGCCGGCATTAACATGTCCCACAATCTTGGAGTGACTGTCCAGCGTCAACGTCTTTGAATAGTCGGTCTCCAGTTTCACGAACTGCGAATAGGGATTCTTGAACATCGTCTTGTCCTTGTCATTCCACGATTTACCAGTAAGGACATCATAGAGTGCCACAACATTGCCCGACTCAGCGATGGTCGTCTCCCAACGTGCAGGATACAGAGAACGCTTGGGCGATGTATAGGTATAGGTATAGCGCATCTCAGGAATGAAATAGTCCTGCAGGGTAGCCCACAGATAAGGATTCTTCTCCACGATGGCATCAAAATCTGATGTATGACTGTTCATAAACTGGTACTTCACCGTCAGCGGCGAAAACTCATGACGACTCTTCTCTGATGTCTGCCAACGATAAGTCCATTCACCAGAAACCACATGCATCTTGTAGTAGCCTGGACGATAGATAATGTTGGTAGATGCTTTAGCCAGCGTGGTGGGAGTACTATAGAACAGGCGGCGACGCGGCTTGCCATCCTTACCAAGACGGCGTCCTTGGAACTTATTGGCAAACGGGGCGATGATACGTGGGAACTCCACAGAGGCATCGGCACCATATTCGTAATTGTTCATCGACGAGGCGTTCTTCAATGCCCACTCATAGGAACCATGCAGATTGATATCAATCTTCTCACCGCCACGGAAGGCGTTACGACGAGTGACACCCATCTTCAACTCAGGACCCATACGACCGATGGTACGGGCATTGAAATTGGTCTCTATGTAGAAGTCCCATGGTTTGTCGAAAGTACAGTTGAGCGTCAAGTCGAGCGTGTCACAGGCTGCTGTTGTATCACGTGGTGTAAACTGGAACTCAGTCATCGAGAACAATCCCATAGCATTAATCTTGCTGCCCGACTCCAAATAGTCACTATAGCTATATGTCTGACGAGGACGCAACTTCATATCGGCGAGAAGCACACGTGGACGAATGGGTGGTTTCTTACCCGAATAACGGATGGTCAGCGAGCGCCCGACGAACGAGTCGGTGGGCTGTTCCATGAACGACTTCTTCATATTCACCGTGATGCGACCGATATACCACGGATGAGTGGCAGTAACGGGCACATCCTTGGCCATACGGAACTGCAACTGCGCCTTACCGTCAACGACAAAGGTATCTGCGAGATAGCTGGCATAGGCAGGTTGGTAATAGTAGTAGCCATTGTTACGTAATAAGGTACTGATACGCTGACGCTCACCATCAAGACGAGACACCACGAAAGGATCGCCAGAATGGATCTGGGCCTCATCGAGTGAAGATTTTATCAGACTGTCGGCATGGGCAGGGAAGTCGAAATAGCCTATGCTGTCAAGCATATATAGACGACCTGGTGTCACGGTATATTGAATCTTTGCCGTCTTAGGATTCTTCTGCTGAATAGCCTCGTGAGTCACATTGCCGTGGAAATAGCCATGATTGCGCAACACATTCTGTGCCACAGAGGCTCGCAACTCAGGATTAACCCACGACATCAAGACCGGCTGGCGACCAAAAGTCTTAGTCATCCAACGGGCAAAAGGTGTATCTTTCTCAGCATACTTATTCCACACGCTGACACCGAACGAGAAAGGCAGGCGATAGTAGCTACTGCCAAACAGTGAGCCATTAGGTGCCGTAGCCAGTGCAGCCTCCAGTTCTTCCTGTGTCTCAATGAGATTATCCGACTGCTCCGCATCAACCCACTGAATGGTCTTCAGACCCGTGAAGAGCTGGTCACCCTCAGGGATATCCTTTGTCATCGAACATGAGGCCACGAGGACAGATGTTAAAAGGATGATGTATGATGTGAGTCTATTTCGTTTCATTGCGCTTAGTCTTTATAGAGTCAGTACGTACAGGAGGCAAGGACAAGGTATTGTTGTCGTCCTTGAAGCGGAAGATATCGGTGAAGTTCTGTAAGGTGCGGCGCCAGATGAAGCCACCACCATACTTCTGTGTATAGCCGTCAAGCCAGTCGTAGGAGTTATTCTCGAAGAACAGGTTCAGATACTTGTTGGCAGTATCGTCAAGACGGTATTCCAGGGATACATTGTCGAAGAACGAGTTGTTACGGCCTCCTGGCAACTCATTACCGGTAGTTACCTTACCACCTATCGCCAGTTTCAGACGGTTGTTCAGGAAGCGCTTGGCAAACTTGAACGAATAGTCGGTATGTGTCTGACCTGTGGCATCAGTAGAGTTGTCCAAGCCGAACGACAGGTCGAGGGTACGCAAGGCATTACCCGTCAGATTGCTAATCTCACTACTGAGAAACGAGCTGAGGGCAGAGTTCATAGAGAATGGTTTCGTATTACCATCAGCCAGGTACATACCCGTCGTCAGCATAGTGACTGCCAACTTACCGCGCTGTTCACGTCCCATAGCCTGCAGTTCACTATGCAGCTGCATATCCTCTGGGGCATCGAGCGTAAACTCAAGACCCATATCATTCAGTGTACGGGTGATGCTGACGCCACAGTCGAAATTGACACTACGCCCTACTCCATTGCCACCAGTCACAGTTGCTTTGGTGTGTTCTATGGCGGTAATGTTCAGCGTCGGGTTCATCGGTTCACCAGTAAACTCGATATATGAGCCGTCCTGAATATGGAAGGTCTTCAGCGGGATAATAGGCAATGCATATTTCATCTCACCGTTCGACAGCGTATAGCGACCTGTCAATTGCAGATTGTCAGCAGGCGAGTAGAGCATACGCAGGGTACCGCCACCCATCAGGTCGATATAGTTGGAGTGGTCGGCATTCATGTAGGCCATGATATGTGCACCGTTCGACACGTTCAGCGTCATATCCATGCGGAAACCGTTGATGGGTGGACGTGTGACGGCTGTCTGCGTGGTATCGCTGAAGTCTGTAAATTTCACAAGGTCGTCCAACTGGTTGTCAGTGGTGATAGGTGTGTCACGCAGGATATAGCCCATATCGGTAGAGCCTAACACATCGAGGCGACCACGCATATTGAGATTATCCAACGGACCATTCATCATGGCAAAGACATTGACGAAAGCCTTGCCGTAAGCCACACTCTTGGAATGTTCCTTGGCACCGATAATCTGGAAGTTGCTGGCCTGCATACGCAGATTGACCATAATCCGCTCAAGGTCGCTGAAGTTCACATTACCCTGCACGTTCAGCGGATTGTTATTATAGGCATAGACGGTGAAGTTCTCAAACAACAGGTTAGAGTGCTGGATGCGTACAGGGTCGTCGTCAAAGCGTAGCTTGACGCCATAGGGGATGCTCTCCAGATAGGAGTTGGAGAGAAGCACCTCGCCATTAACCTCCGGACGCGACAGTGCCCCCTTGATGGTCAGTGTACCCTCACCATAGCCCTGCAAGCCGCAGAGCTGGTCAGGCACGAAACCATTGACAATATTCAAGGGCAGATGCTCCAGTTGCAGGGTAGCATCCATCGTGCCCTCTCCTTTATTATAATAGGTACCTGTAAGCAGTCCTATCTCTTCGTCATCCATCATCAGGCGGGCTTCCACAGCGTGGGCATCGTTCTCTTTCTGCAGATAGACAAGTTCGGTACTGATATTACCTATCGGACAACGTTCGTAGGTCATATTCCGAACACCCATATCACCTGCCACCGAGAACTGACCACTGGCATCCTGCACCACGTGATAGTCGCCGTTCAGCATGCCCGACATACGGGGGGCATAAGGAATGACGGAGGTTATCTCCTCCAAATCGAACTGATGCAGGCTCAGCGTCAGGTCTTGCAGGGCATCAGGGTCACTCTCCTCAGAGTAGAGGCGGATACCCATGCCATCGTCTGCACGCAGGTCGACCTTTGCCTTGATCTTTCCACTGCTACCCAGGAATACGTAGTTGTCTTTGTTAAGGGCAAACTCCTTATATCCCAGCGTAGGACGGTCGGGCATCAGACGAAGGTTGATACCTCCATCGACAACCTCGGCTTGTGCTCCTATGCGTGCACCCAACTTGTTGTCAGCATCGAAATATCGCACACCAAGGGTTGCTCCGCGTTCCTGCAGGATACCGTCGAAGAGGGCGTTGAAGACGAATTGCGGATTCTTCTTATTGTTACGCACCTGACCACCAAACGACAGGCGCTCCTTGCGTTGGATGAGCGAGAAGTTGATAGTATCAAGACGAATATCACTAACGGTTAGCGAGTGGATATAGCCACGACCATTGACGCCCTCAGCCGCAGAGGTAGACAGGTCGAAAAGCATATCCTTGAAGTCTACATCAGCACTGGCTTTCAGGAAGGTAGCAACGGGATTCTCACGCTGGCTTTCCAGTGTCATGCGCATCGTCGGCAATAGCTTACGCAGTGCAGGTTGGTCAATGGTTTTCCTGTCTAACTGAGCCATCGCAGAGTCGCTTAAGATGGTGAACTGATTAAGTAGTTGTTCGTAGTTACCACTGGCATCCAGCTTTATGACGAAGTCACCACTCTGCGTACGCAAATAAGTGGTGTCTGGCGTAGTCTTCAGCAATAAGTCAACGTCGGAAGGACGATAGATATGACTGGAGTCGCTAATGGTCAGGTCGTTGACGACACCCGTTACTTGGTGGGTCAGTTTCAAGTCGGAATTAATATCGAAATGACCACACATGCCAATAGTCAGCGGATCTGGGGTAACACCCATCTCATAGAGGTCGAGCTCTTGGAAATCGGTGCTCAGCGTACCATCAAAACGGGTGGTTGACAGCAAGGCATCGAAGTTGACTGCTCCTTTCAACAGGAGGTTGCGACTGATGAGATTGGCATGTGCCTTACCATCGCCAACCAATGCATGAGCGGTAACGTTATCGATATTCAGCTTGCCATAACCAACATGGTGAATCTTTGCATCTGCAACAAGGCTGGTACGAGGCGAGAAGAAGTCGGTACCTTGTCCCTTGGCAGTAATATCGGCAGAAACAGTATAGATGCTGTCACGAGGCATGAAGTGATGCACGTTCAAATTACGTATCTGGACATCAGCATCATAGCGCATAGCGGTAGCATGGAACGAACCCTTAGCCTTTACCATTCCCTTGCCCTCGTGGGCAATGATGTCGGCAAAATACTGCTGACCATCGGCCTTCACACGTCCTTGTGCCGACAGAGGAGGTATGCGATAGTCGCGTTGCATATCACGTGGCAGCATAGCCATCACAAAGCCCAAATTCTGCGTATTGGCCTTGAACTGCACATCAGCACGCAACTTATCGGGAGTATCGAGATTGGCAGCAAAACCTGTCGCTGTGGCGTGGAAAGCGGTAGGCAACGAAACCTCTAAGTCGTGGAAGTCCATGTGTTGCATGTTTCCTTTCAACAGGCCACTGACAGTAAGCGGATATTCTGGCCAACGCTGACGCATAGCGGCAGGCATATCGCTGAGGAACGGCATGATATCTTGTTTGCCCAACGTTGCGTTCATCTTCAGCCTCATCTTCCCTGGGTCAACAGGTTCCATCAATGATAGCGGCATATCAAGTTCCACGTCAATATCGCTATAAGGTGTCGATAGTCGGAACTTTGGCAGTTTGATGGCACCATCTTCCATCGCTATCGGTCCTGACAGGTTAGTGACGCTAAAGCCACTCTTCTCCTTCAGGGCTACCTGACGCATATACATTCGCAGTGTCGGATCATGGAAATAGATGGAATCAATTCCAATATGGATATCGCTAAGGTCTATATGGTTAAAATCCAACCCTTCGATACGGGGCTGGAAATTCTGGTCATATTTTACTGCACCATTCACCCAGTCAGCACTGGCAACCGTATAGGTCTGATCACCTAAGTCTATGAGTGCCTCGCGGGCGGTGAGGTTGCCTATATGGGCCGCTACACTCATCGTGTCGCCAGGCATGTGGAACACGATGTCAGAGCGGTCGATAGTTACGCTATCGACATAAATTTTCCACAGCGTAGGCTCGCTGGTAATAGTATCTTCGGGCACGGAATCAGCCATCTGGATATCAAAGAAGGCATCCTCCAAGCGGCTACCGTTCAGTTCCACAATACCCTGGTCTAAGTCGATACCTTTGCTGGCCATAAACAGACGTGAGAAATGACCTTTCACCTTGGCTGCAGCTACCATATCGAGCGTATTCAAACGGGTATTGGAAACTTCCAACTCATTGATAACAACCTTGCTGTCTAACAGGGGTAGCAATTGCACATCCACCACCATGCGCTCTACATCGGCAAGGGTGTCGGGCTTTTGCAGTACGCGGAAATTATCAATCGAGAGGTCGAGAGGAAACGAGAGATCGACATGACCTACTGAGATATCCATGCCAGTCTTCTCAGAAGCGATGGCCGTCACCTTGTCTACCGCCCAGTTCTGTACGGGTGGCAGATAGAGCAGCACCGTGAGCACCACGAAGAGCAACACGGGACTCAGCAAGATGATCAATATCCACCAGAATAGCTTCTTCATATCCTATCAATCCATAATCATGTTTGCCCACAAGGGGTCAGCAGGCAGTGGTGACTCCACTACGATGGTCTCCTTGGACACGGGATGCACGAATTCCACACGGTGCGACAACAGCGAGATGCTGCCATCGGGGTTACTGCGGCGTGCGCCATATTTTAGGTCGCCCTTGATGGGACAGCCCAGGGCAGCCAGCTGACAGCGTATCTGATGATGGCGACCTGTCAACAGCTGTACTTCCACTAACGAGTAGCGGTCAGAATGACCTATCAGTCGGTAGCGAAGTACGGCCTTCTTCGAACGAGGTACCTCATGGTCGTAAGCGTAGCTTTTGTTCTGCTGCTCATTACGTGTCAGCCAGTGTGTCACCTCATGCCACTCGCCGTCATCTTCCATCTTACATCTTCCATCATCCATCTTACCTACTATCGCCCAATACGTCTTGTGCACCTCACCGTCTCGAAACATATTGTTCAGACGGGTCAGTGCCTTGGAGGTGCGTGCAAAGACCACCAGTCCAGAGACGGGGCGGTCCAGACGATGCACCACACCCAAGAAGACAGCACCAGGTTTCTGGTACTTCTCCTTGATGTATTCTTTCACCGTTTCCGACAAGGGAGTATCGCCAGTCTTGTCACCCTGAACGATTTCGCCACTCTCCTTGTAGACGATGATGATGTGATTATCCTCGTAAACTACGCGCATTTTCTATACATATCGATGAGTCCGACAATGCTCTCGATAGTCATCACCACACTGGCAACGACGCACAACAGCACAGCACCGACAACAATCAGCACCAAACGGACTATAATGAGCAAGCCAGAGAAGAAGCCACGCTCACGGTGCTTGGTGGTCTTACCATCGACGGTAGTGTTGCGACCCACATAGTCGGGCAACAACGTAGAGGCAACACCTGCACCCAGACAGAACATTGCCACAGCCGTACCTACCTTACGGAAGATATTCAGGCAACCGGGACGATGACTGCGACGTGTGATAGTGTAGCCATGAGGATAGCCCGTAATAATATAAAGAGGTATGAGCACCAGCAGAAAGACCATATAGGCATACAACATGGTACCCCACCACTCCTGATGGTCCACATGAGCGTCGAGATCGCCAAGGGCCACTTCATGAATCTGGGCAAAACTCATCGCATTGATGGAGTCGTAGGCGGCACGTAACGTCTCATACTGAGCACTATCGGCCAGCGCACGACTTTTCAGGTCAACGAGTTTATAGACTTTGTAGCGCTCAGCAGAAGTCAGACGCATGGAATAGTCGCTGGACGACTGCTCCACAGGGCACACGTCAAAGTCAATCTGGTTGACTTTGACGGTCTTCCACTGGGCAACCTGCTCACGATCGACACGCGCCTGAAGGATGTCGGACTGCTGACGGTATTGGAAAAGGTACAGCACAGCAGCACCGACAAGGGCGGCAACGACAAGAGTCCACTGCCACGACTTATGACGCTTTAGCGACCAGTCGGCAATGCCACGCAACGTCTGGTAACGCTCAGCAAACTCCTTGTCCTTGGCGTTGTCAGCAGCATCGTAGGCCTGCTGAAGCACGGCAGACATCTCTTCTGCCTCTGCTTTGGTACGAGGATAGCGCGACTCATCCAGTTGGTCGAGGTAGCTGAGCGCACTGGCGTTCAGAATCTTCTCATCGTCCATAGGTAGGGGGCATTACATATTCATACCACCATCTACCTGAATCACCTGACCGCTGACATAGCTTGACAGGTCAGAAGCCAGGAAGGTAGCAACATTGGCGATATCTTCTACCTGACCACCGCGACGAAGAGGAATCTTCTGCTTCCACTCGTTGCGTACCTCCTCAGGCAGGGCAGCTGTCATAGCTGTCTCAATGAAGCCAGGAGCAATGGCGTTGGCACGGATACCCTTGGGGCCCATCTCCTGAGCAATACTCTTAGCAAGTGCTATCAGACCAGCCTTTGAAGCGGCATAGTTAGCCTGACCTGCATTACCATGAACACCTACAACAGAGGCCATATTGATGATAGAACCACCACGCTGACGCATCATCACAGGTACACAAGCGTGGATGAAGTTGAAGGCACTCTTCAGGTTGACAGCAATCACGGCGTCCCACTGCTGCTCAGTCATGCGCAGCATCAGACCGTCCTTGGTGATACCGGCATTGTTCACCAGAATATCGATTGAGCCAAACTCTTCCTTCACGGCCTTCACCACTTCCTCAGTCTGAGCAAAGTCGGCAGCGTTAGAAGCATAGCTCTTAGCCTTTACACCCAGGGCAGCAATCTCCTGCTCTGTCTCCAGGTTCACCTCCAAATCGGTGAATGCGATGTTACAGCCCTCTTGAGCATACTTCAGTGCGATAGCCTTACCAATTCCACGTGCAGCACCAGTAATCAGCGCTGTCTTTCCTTCTAATAATCCCATAATTCTTGTTTTTAATATTTAATGTTTATCTTTAAACTTTCAACTTTAACCTTTAAACTTTAACCCTTAACCTTTAACCTTAAATCCTTCTCTTTCCCAATGCACTATACACAATCTTGGCCACCTGGGGCTTTGTGTCCTCTTCCTTCATGCCGTGGGCAATACGACCATAGATATAAGGAACCTCCAGACCTTTGATACAATAGTGGGTAATGTCTGCAACAAGGTCTACATTGTCGATATCGAACTCGCCATCTTCCTTGCCCTCGTGGAACACCTTACGGAACAGTTCTATCTCGGCATCGTCAAAGTTCTTGCGGACCTTCTCCACCATCCAGATGTTACGGAAGAACTCAGCACGCAAGTTGCCGTTGCGCACCACTGTCTCACGAATCATGCTCAGGTGCATATAGATGAGTTCAATGATTTTCTCCTGTGGGGGAATACGCTTGGCAGCTACCTCATCCAACTGGTCACTGAGGCGCTCCAGTTCTGATTCGATGACGGCATAGTAGATTTCGTCCTTCGATTTAAAATAGGTGTACAGCGTACGACGCCCCTTACCTGAAGCCTGCGCGATGTCGTTCATCGTCGTATTCTCCAAACCGTTCTTTGCAAACAGCTGACGGGCTACATCTACCAGCCTCTGTCGTGTCTTTGATATGGACATAGTTCTATTCCTCCCAAGCTTTTTCACATATTGCACAGTGCAAATACAATGTGCAAAATTAGAAAATAGTTCTGAAATAGCCAAATAAAACGGACGTAAAAGTGTAGAAATACCTATTTTTTGCGATTTTCCTGCAAAATATTTGCATAATTCGAAAAATAGTCGTACCTTTGCAGCGCTTTTCAAGAAAAGCCCTAAAAATAACATCGCGGAGTGGAGCAGTTGGTAGCTCGCCAGGCTCATAACCTGGAGGTCGCACGTTCGAATCCTGCCTCCGCAACTACAGCAGCCTTTTAGGCTGCTTTTCTTTTTTATTCACACAAGTTTTGCAAACTCACCTCTCACCTCTCACTCCTCACCTCTAGCTTTTTACCTCTAGCTTTTCACCTCCTGCATCTTAATAAAGTGCGACGATGTTGGATCGAGGTTGTGCTCATGGAACACGTCGATAATGTTCTTGTGCAACTCGGAATAGACAGCAAACAGGCGGTCGGTAGCCTTCGTATAGCCGTTTATCTCGTAGCGCGTATAGAAATCCTCCAGTGCCGTATAGAGCACGAAGGGCTTCGGATCCTTCTCTATCGTCTCCGTACGGGCTGCACCTTCCAGCAGATAGGCCTCGACGGTCTCGCGGGGCACGTGATAGGTAAAGGTAAAGACAGAGTGCACCACACTACCCTTCCCATCGCGTACGGCCGCGGTATAGTTGACGGTCTGCATAGACAATATCGAGTTGTTGGGCACGGTAACCACGTTGCCCTTGATATCCTTCAAACGGGTAATAAAGGCATTCTTCTCTATCACCTCACCCTCCTGTTCGCCGATGCGCACATAGTCGCCCACCAGAAACGGACGCATATAGGTAATGATAATACCACTTATCAGGTTGCCGATGGTGGTGGTAGAGCCCAGCGAGAACAGGGCGGCAACAAAGATACTCACACCCTTGAAGACGACTGAGTCGGAACCAGGCAGCAAAGGCCAGAGGACCACCAACGTGAAGGCGATGATGAAGATGCGGATAATATGATACGTGGGTGCAGCCCAGTCCTGATAGAAACTGTCTATCTTCAGGTGACCCACGGATATCTCGTCGGACAGATGGCGGAAGCCTCTCAGCACCCAGCGCACCACATAGATGATAACGACAATCTTCACCAGATTAGGGAAGTAGCGCACTATCGACACCACCATGTCGCGCAACGGGCTCCACACGTAGTTAATCATGTTCCACGTAAACTTCTCCGTCTCAGGGAAGATGCTGAACAGCAAAGGTAACGAGATGAACAGCTGCACCACCACGAGGAATATCTGCAAGATGCGCGTCAGCAGCAACAGAATGTGTTCCTCCTGGTAGACATTCATCAGTTCATACCCCTTGACCACCAGCGGTTTCAGTCTGCCGTTCACTCCTTCCAGCACGAGCTTGCGCAGATATCGGATGAAACGGGCTGTCAGCAGGAACAGCAGCACCTGCACAACTATCAGGAACACCGCCCACCCCAAGCCTGTCAACTTAGCCTCCAGACCGTAGTCGGCATGCAGTTTCTCTATCTCTACTGACAGGATGCGCATCTGCTGTTCCGCCAGCTCCCGTCTCGACATACCGTTCCATAAGCCATCCAGATCGCTGACCCTAATCAGCACAATCTCACCACACATCACGTCGGCCGTATATTCGCTCTCGAAGATGTGCATCGAGTCGGTGGTCAGCTTCAAGCTCTTGCCAATCTGTGTCACCTTCCTGGCTACTGCCTCCACACGGTGAGCAGGGTCGTCGCCACCCAGACTGGCGTATATATATAATAAGGTGTCGTCCTCAATGACCAACGGCACACCAGGCGTTATCTGTCGAAGCGAGTCGATGCGGTGCTTCTGCTCCGCCTTGCGCAGCGAGTCCTCTCTGGCACCCCGTCCGCTCTCGTCCAGCGCATTCCGCAACAACAGCTCCTTCATCTTCATCTCCTGCAAGGCATACTGCAGCGAGTCCATGCGCTGTCGCACAGAATCCACCTGTTGGGCACTGCCTATCAGCGTCCACCACATCATCAATATCATTACCCCCCATCGTTTCATGCTTGCAAAGATAGCAATTATCTCAGATATAAGCAAATAATACGCAAAAAAATCTGGGAAGCAACCGACTGGTCGTGAGAGAAAATGCCTGCCCTCTCACACCTGTCAGCGCTTCCCAGTAGTTCTAAAACTGTCGCGTACCCATCACGGGCGGGCGACAGCACTCTTTTAAAAATTTCTTTAATTCACTTAATGACAGGCTACCCTCACGGGCCGACTGCCTTATTAACCAAATTTTTAAAAACTATATCGAAATATAGTCGTCGCGAAGCGAGAATCCGATTCTCCTGCCCCATCGCTATGGGCTACTTCCGTTCACTAGTACAGCTGATTTAGTAGTCATATACAGCTGTCTTTTTCCTGTATTAGTTGTATCTGCGCCGCTATTAGTTATATTTCCGCAAATCATTTAACCAATTAACATAACACCCCGTCAACCCCCATAAATAAAGGGTTCAAGGCATGTTAATAGTTACTCCGACTATTAACATACATTTAACATACTTACCAATGTTGTTAGAAGTATGTTAAATGTTGACGAAAC